>Ga0209489_102877_pt1 | contig 34368 bp, 23 predicted proteins | sample SiratrowhiteBW_FD_187527 | JGI IMG/M metagenome (GOLD analysis project Ga0209489, IMG submission 187527) | Root nodule microbial communities of legume samples collected from California, USA - Siratro white BW (SPAdes) (version 2) | ecosystem: Host-associated > Plants > Roots > Nodule | place...
ATATATATATATATATATATATATATATATATATATATATATATATATATATATATATACTCTCAAGGCACTAATGAAAAACAAGCAACAATTAGACTTGATAAGCCTTTAAAATCAACATCCAATGCACACACACATAAAGATCATAAGGTCTTTTAGGGTTGTATGGGGCTAAGGACAAGGTAGGGAGTAAAATATGGAATAACTAGCTAAAACCAGAGGAACTAGAGGAGCAATGAGGAATAAGTCAAAAATAAGCATAAGAAGTCCCAAAAATCTCTACTAAACCTCCAAAAGCAATCATCTACCTTATCTTTTGCCTCAACAATCTTTTTTTTCTTTTATTTTTCTCTTTTTCTTTCATTTTTTTTTCATTTTCTTAACATTTTTTGACAAAAATAAAAACAATATATATGAACAAACAATATAAAAACCCTAAACCAATTAGCCAGAAACATCATCCAATGAAACATGCACACACCTCAGCATTTATTCAAGACCTTATTTCCAAAACAATTCCAAAGCTCCAAAATTCCCTAAGGTTAAGGTAATAATTGTTTTTCACTTAAGGCTTGTAATGAGCTTCAAAACAAAAAGGGGAATATGGGCTCAACATGGGTAATCAAAGGAAATAATACAAGGCATGCTTATTTGGCTAGAGGCTATTCAGAACAAAAATGCCTTAATCATCTCAAAACATATGTGTGAACCGAGTTATATCAAAAAGAGTCAAGCCAAGGCCATCATGCAAGCAATCAATAGGCATATCACACAGACAAAAAATAGAGAGTGGCTCAAACCTCACACAGGGTATATATTTTATATTCAAATCAACCTCTCAAACCTCATGATTAACTTGATTAGCAAAGAAAAACAAGGATTTCAATCCATAAAGTATCAAGCAACTTATATCCAAGAGTGAAGTATGTGTCCAATGCCTATACAAAGTCCAGAAAACTAGAGAAATATGCAAAACTGTCCAAAAAAACCAAAAAAAATGTAAAACTGTAAAGAAAACATAACCCTAAAACAATATTTAAACTAGTCTCCCCCCACATTTAGACTACACAGTGTCCCAATGTGTTACAAGTAAAAGATCATAACAATCAAGTCACCAATATGATCAGATATGTGCAATAAAATTAAGAAAGAAGAAGGAAAAGAAAACTCCCTAAGTCATGGCGGAAGATGGAAGAGAACTGGGATCAAGCAGAGAGATCTCTTCCACGACTGTATCCAACAGAGAGGGATTATTGAGAAATGGCTTCAGCCAGTGCCCATTGACCTTAAAGCTCTTGCCTATGGACTCACTTTTGATTTCAACTGTCCCATAAGGATAAACGTCAATAACAACAAAAGTTCTCATAGGCTTCCAGACGGATCTGCCTCAACAATTTTTATTATTTTTATTCTTTTTTACGTGTTTTTTATTTTTTTTATTTTTTTCGTTTTTCTAATTTATTTATTTTTTGATTTAAAAAAAACAATTATGCAACAATTCCTAACAAATAGCAAACTCTAACAAACAGAAAATTAACTGATGTAGCAAGCAAAAACAGAAATTAGAGTTGCTCTATAGCAACAAATTAATTAGTTGTTTGACTTGCTACTCTATCCTTAACAGAGAAACCGATGGTCCTTGGCAACGACGCCAAATTTGATCAAAGTCGTATCCGGTCAAATATGTAGTACTAGAAAGTGACTTCTAGGTCGTCTGCCAAGGACCTAGTTTTCTGTCAAAGGATTAAACACAAAAAATTGGGGATTTGTTGTGAAATAATTAGATTTAATAAAATAAAAAAACAATAACCGAATTAGATTTTCTTAACCGAAATTTAAAATTATCCTCTTGACTAGATTGCAATTCGCTTATCATAGGATACAAAAATTCATGCTCAACTTATTAAACCCTAATTCCAACCCGAATTAATTAACTAAGCGATAAATAACACAAGTTTTCCTTATGAAAATTAAGCATTCATATACATCATTCATTCCATCCAAACAACCTGTGACTCACTTCATTAAGCATGAGCAAAGACACGAATTTCATATTAACTGAAACATTAAGCATGAATTAGTAAAAACATTAAGCACTGAAATAAAATGATGAAAAGTTAAGAGACGAAGAAAGCAAAAATAATACAACATCAACCTCAAAGTTTCATTGCAATCTGAATCAAAAGTATAACCTTATAAATTAGCCTTCCATTAAATTCAAATAAAGAAAAGATTAAACAAAAACAAAGATTAAATGCAAAACGAAATTGAAACAAGAACAAAATTAAATTAAAACGGTAACGAAATTAAATTAAAATAGGAACGAAATTAAATTAAAATAGGAAGGAAATTAAATTAAAACAGGAACGAAATTAAATTAAATAAAAACAGAAACGAAATTAAATTGTAGAGAAAATAAATTTAGAACCAGTTTTTCCAGAGAGAGAACGAACTGACTCCCTAAAGCAGAGAGTCAGAGAGTCTATAACTCTTTTGGCTTCACCTCCTTTAATAGGCGACTAGACCTAGGTGAGTCCTGAACACTAAACCTAATAGGCCTAAATCTTTCAATTTTGGTCCAATAAATAAAAACTAAAAATAAACACTGAAATAAAAATTGATAATGTGGCAACTCCTCTTCAGTTTCAGAATTAATTTCTAAGCCCAATAAAATTCCATAGCTGCCCTGAAAATAATAATAAAATTAGTTCAGAAAATTCGCATTAAATAAAATTACGAATTTTTGGTAAATGAAGCCCAAACAGTAAAATTGAGAAAATAATTGGCATTTAAGCACAAATCACTAATTAAAATAGGTACGAAAAGACAAGTAAACAAGGGAAAATAAGGACTCATCACATATAAGTTTGACGCTCGAGTTGAGGAGTTTAGGCCTGAGGGGCTGTGTTGAAGATCCCACATCGACTAGAGATGTGGCCTTTCTATAGTTCATAAGTGGGTGCAAACCTCACTTTACAAGCCAATTTTGCAAGGTTGAGTTAAGCTTAAAGTCAACTTCTGATAAGTAGACTAAGAGTGTTTAATCAAATTTTTGAACATAGGAAGCCTATTTTCTGCTCATCTAGGTCAAGTTCATTCTTGGTGAGGGTATTTTGCCTGTATCCTCAGAGACATGATAATGAGTCTTTGTTGGTCCATTGTTCTAATAGTGTAGTCTGATCATTGATCATAAGTTCTTGATGCAGGTTAAGTTGCCCGTAATTTTATATTTTTGAAACTCCTTTGAGGGCCTCTACTTTATACAAGTAAGAGAAGCTAGCTTGAGTGTTTTTAATAGATATTGTGATTACTCATTTTATTAAGTATGAATTGGATGGTTTTGAATTATATTGAATGAGTGTTTATGAATGGTATGATGTAGTATAAATGTTTGTGAATGATATGAAATGGTGATCGAGACACAATATCTTTAGGAAAGAAGATATCCATGTTAAGATTGTTAAGATGTGCATGTTTGAGGACTTGTCAAAGAGGTATCCAAACTCTACTGATACCTTAGAATCATATAGATGAAGCGTACTAGGGGGTGAGAATTGAAAGAGATTCATATAACTAAAACTACTACAATTTAAAAGAGCTAGTCAGGATAGATATATGGATTTACCCTATCAGATGAGGTTTATGTTCATTTGGGACTATGTGGATTCATAGTTGAAAGGATCATCTGACAGGTGCTAGCCTCTAAGTCTAACTCAATACGAGTCTTCCAGAAGTAGAGAGTCAAGTGTTTTTATATGTGAGTCAGTATATATATGATATGAGTTACTGTAGAGATTTGATATTGACAATGTGGTGTATGAGATGAATCATAAAAGTCTGATGTTTGTAGTTTGGTTGAGATAGGAATTTAATTTATGAATATACATTTCTTTAAACTCTCTAACTTACTCTTATTTTTGTGTGATGTTTATTTTATTTTTAAATTTACGATGATCGTGTGTTACATGTGAGTAAAGGATTTGATAGGTTGTGTGACTCCTCATTAAACTTATGTATATGACTCCTTTAATTTAATTTTTTAATTATATGAGTATATTTTTATAAAATTTTATGTAGAGAAATATATTTTGAAATACTCCAATGAATATATGGAGATTTATATTTAAGCTTATTATAGAATTTTTATGTGATAAAGTTCCTATTATATAAAAAATATGGGATGTTATAAGACTAAGATAAATTTTTAAATTTATCGTAAAGATATATGTGACAATTATTTTGTATTAAAGTTAAAAAAATTATAATAATAATACATGTTAGATATAGTTATGCTCACAAGATGTCCCGGAGGTAAATTTCATTAAAGATTCTTTCAAATATAACTATTGTGACACACAAGGGTATGGGTATGGAAGGTTCGTTTGAGAGTTTATTTAATATGTCCCCATTTATATATGAAATTATACTAAATTTGAAAAAGTGATTCTTAAAAAAATTGTAATCCCATATGTTATGTAATTAAAGGCACTAATTTTACCTAAAAGTTATGTGTACAATTCAACTTATGATTATTTTAATGAATAAAAGTCAAAGGAAAAAAAAAATATTCTTCCTAAGTTTACACAAAGTAAAAGATTCAACTAGATTGTGAAGCTAATATTAAAATTGTAGATAATTGTATTATGTTATAAAAAAAGGATAAGAATCAACTTGATATAATTAATATAAATTTAGATATTATATTTAAAATTTATAAAAATAACAAATATATATTAGAAAATAAGTGACATAAGATAAAAAACTTAAATGTGTAGTTGTGATTTTCTATGTGTAAATCTTGTATGTATGTGTATAGAAAGATATATCTTAGAGAGAGATTAAATTATATGTTATCTAATGATATTTTATGTTTTAAATTATTTAGATTGATTAACTTTGATTAACTTTCATGTTTTGTGAGTGAATCCCTATGAATTTTGTAATCATGGAGGGATACTAGTTTTTGTTTAAAATCATGCGAGTTTCAAGTAATTTAGAAAAAAAAAAGTTATAATAAATTATTTGATATCCATACAAAATCTTAGAAACTAGACCACTACTTGTTATTTGGAAAATGTTTGGGCTAAAATCTAACACTGATGAAATTGTTAAATGATGTTTGAGTTATGATGTTTGTGGAAGAATTTTTAGAATAAATTGTGAAGATTAAATTATTAAAAATCCTTTTATGTTGAGCTTATGATTGTTATTCTAGCTCTTTGAAGACTTGTTTACACATGACTATAGATGCTTGTGGTTAGAATGTGATCTCTATCTTGGTTTGATAAGTTATTTCCTTTCTTTAATCTATATTTTAGACTTCTAGAGGAAGATGGATAAATAATATTAAAAGTTATAAAAATATGAACTTTAAGGTCTCAAATTTATCAAAAAGACAATCATTATAATGAGAGTCTAGTATATCTTAAGATTGATAATAGATTCAATTTTAAGTGATTTAATATTATTCCTCCTATTATTATTTTAAACCGTTTACATAATAAATATGAACTTCTTGATTTTCTTTATGTTTAACTGCGTGGGAGAGTGCTTGTTTGTTTTTTTAGTGAGTTTGGTTTGATCTAATTTTTTTCATATGTTTTTTTTTCCTTTACATACAACTGTGATGTTCGGTTGTCGTCTTCACTAAAATGCCAACGTCATAGTAATTTCTACCATGTAATATTTAATAACAAAAAATTTAATCGGTTAAAAAACTGAAGTAATAGTCAGAAAACTATTTCATCTAAATTAGAGATGGTCTGGTGTTATGACTAAAACTATTTTATACAATTTACAATAAGTTTAGAAAAAAGATGTCAATAGCTCAAATAACACTACTTTTGATAGAAAATTCAAAATAAATGTGTACAATGCAAAAAATTAATTTATTATTTGAATAATAATTATAATATAAATTTTAAATTATTTTTTATAAAAATAGAATATATTTGGTATTTTGAGGATTATTTAAGTTAAATAAGATTATTTTAAGTGAAAATTACATAAGGGCGCCACTTTATATTTATTAGAAAATTCATAGATTCAAAAAACCTCTTTGATGTTAATTATCATAGATTTCCAGAATTTCCTATGTTTTAAAATTATTTGTTCTTAAACTAGTAACTTATTGTGAATCCAAATGTGTTTTAGTAATTCCAAATTTTGTATATATTTTAGTCTCGAAAGTTATTTTTTTAAACAAAATTTATAAATTAATAAACTTAACTAAAATAACTAAGAAATACACAAAAAATGTTGTTCTTCTCTCGACAGAACTTAAATAACCTTTTTCTATACAACCTATCAATTTTAACCATTCATCATAATTAGCAAAGTCACAATATTATGCATGGATTGTGTTTCATGTTGAGATTGATAGTTTAATTAAAATCTACAAATTTAGGCAGAAGAATAGACAATAGAAATAAAATGTTAAGATATATATGTAGTGATACAAGAAAATACAAGAGGTGCATAAGAGAAGAATTATAACTATCAGTGCCTTGTTAAGAACAATGAAAATGAAGGAAAAATTTATAAGTTGAAGAATGATTTATGCTTCGCATACACATTTATTGTTGATTCAGTTGAAAAGTCCTCCTAATTTAACAAATCATATGAACATATGACTAATTGGATTTAAAACAAATTATTGGATAAATTAAATCAAGTAAGATTTTCTTTTTATTCTGTATATCAGTCTGGTGTTCCTTAAGGATTCAAAATTTCAACATTCTGATTCAAGTTTTATAATTTTATTTTCTTTCAAATTTTGAAAGTTATGGTAATTTGCTGATTGAATAGCGTTAGCAGATGGGTTTGGAGCAAATTCATTATTGAAGTTCTCTTATATTTCTCTTGCTTAAAATTTCAGTAATTTTATGTCTTGGTTTTATTCATGCAATAGCATCTTATCCGAGGAACTCATCATGCATAACAACTTGGAAGAGAAAAAATAAATGAAGTACCTCAATCTAATGTTTCGGAGCCCTTCACCACCAATCTTAGTTACAAATGGAAAAATAACAATGAAATGCGTGAGTACAACATCAAAATGAACTTTACCCTAAAACCATTTCCTATCCCAATCTCATCATCAAAATCCTAACAACATAAAAAGTAACCTTTATCCTAAAACCGTAAAATTATTTTTGTATTCCAAATTCATCACCAAAATTGTAATTAGGGTTATATAATGAAGTTAACTTGGTGTGAGTGCTTCTGTGTGGCACAACATAATTGTGATTGGAGACTATTATACTATTCTTGTAACGAGTATTTAGAAGAGTATGACTTAGGATTGCGATTGGAGACTATTATACTATTCTGGTAGAAAATGAGTATTTAGAAGAGTACAACTTAGGAAGCGGTGGAGTTAGACATGTTTTTGAGTTCGATTGATATTGGGAGAAGAGACAAGTGATTTTGGGATTTAAGTACATGTGATTTTGGTGGAGTTTCAACGATTTTAGTGGACGTGTTACACCTAAAGTGATTTTAGTGAAGATTTCAAGTTGACCAAGTAGGTTGAGTTGGTATGATATATGATATGGAGGAATTTTTTTATAGTCAACATGGGTTTAGACTAAATAACATATTTCAATATTAACTTAAAAAGCAACATTAAAGGCCCTTTAAACCCACATTTCTAAAAGTATAGTATAAAATGTCCACATTTCCAAATTCGTGATCTAGAATGTTTATATTTCCAAACTCATGATCTAAACTACCCATATTTCAAAAAATGTGGTTAAAATCTATCCAAGTTTTTATGCATGTTGTCTAAAATAAATAGATAACATTTTTTTATATATAGTGTGATAATTTTTGAAATAAAACCTACTTTCTAAGTAATACGTAAAACCGTTGTCTATTTCTAGTTTAAAACACATCTTTTTGACTTTTGTAAAAGTGTTGCCTAAAACAAAAAAATATATAATAAATTCTTCTTTATTAAATATTTATTTTTCTACCTAAGATAATACTTCACATTCATTCCTAATATAAATAATTATGTTAAATTATATATCAATTTTTTTTTCTCACAATCAACATTTTTCCTATTCCCCTCACTCACCTCACACCATCTACAACCTCACCGTCCTCTTATTCTTTCCCCCAAATTTTGAATGACCTTGAAAACACAAAAGATTAAATTAAATTTATCAAGAAAAAAAAGAGTAAACAATGAAACGAACTGATTTAAGATCAAAAGATAAAGAAGAATTTTTGGATAGTAACATAGCCATGCAAAATGATCTTATTACTGAAATTTTTTTAACTGAAAAAATATTATGATATTGTCTTTCCACTCATAATTCGTGACCATAACCATAAACGCCTTAACCAGAAGATATTTCAGTCCATCAAGTTCGGAGCTATTCTCTCCTTAGGAAATTCAACAAGTTTTCAATGTAACTTTCTTGACTTTCTTCGTTAACAAAGAAGTCCTTCATATCTTTAACACTTTCCCTATAAGGCCTTCCTTCTTCTTCAAGCATAACCAATCTGAGGGAGTGAGCCACAGAATCACTCGTGAACGATCCATCGTGCTCCTCTCTGGGTACAGAATACCCCATCTTCTTCTCCTCCAACACCCTCGCGTTTATCCCTTGATCTGCCAGAAACGTCAACAAAACCATCGGTTTCTCGTGTTGAACAGCCTCCACAACGGAGGACCAACCAGAGTGCGTCAAGAACCCACCAACTGCCACGTGCCCTAATATCTTCAGCTGTGGGGCCCACCTGCTACACACCACTCCACGCCCTCTTGTTCGCTCCTCAAACCCTTCTGGCAATCGCAGCACTTGTGGATCAGAGGGACCTTGCTGAAGCCTTAGCACCCACAAAAATGGAAGCTTCGATTTTTCTAACCCTAGACCTATTTCTGTCACTTTCTCTTGACTCGGTTTTGCTTCGCTTCCGAATGCCACGTACACCACTGTGCCCTCTCCTTGCTTCTCCAACCAATCTTTCATCCACTGCCATGTCTCCTCGTTCTCGTCACCTTCCTTAGAAACCGTGTTTGGGAGTTGACCCACCGGAACAATGGGTTTCTGGTAAATATGCTCCAGCGCCTGATTCATTACACTTTCCAAGTGAATGAAAATAATAACATGAAAGACTATTTTTTTTTTTTTAATTTTTATGTTAAGAGATAAAAGAGTTCGGTCTATAAATGTCTTTTTAGTAAATATTGTGTATTGAAAATATTTATCAAATACATTTTGTAAGAGATAAAGTTCCAGCTTTTAGTAAATATAACCCCTATTTAAAAGAGATATTATTTCATGTCGACTTAATCATATTTTCGTTACATACATTTTTATATTTGATAAATAATCCTATTTTTATTTTGGTCCTTAATAATTTTTTTTAATTACCTTTTACTCTTTTTTATATTTTCTAAAATATGTTTAAAAGGAATGGGATAAATTAATGATATCATAATTAATTTGATATATTTAACGTATTATTTATCGCCACTAAAAGCGGCTAATAATATAGGTGCAACTCTCTAGGTATATCATGAATTATTCTCACAACATTAGTTTATTTTATATCCAAAAATTAAAAATTAATTGAAGACATCTTTAGTTAATAGTGGTTTTAAATTAATCATTCATTTTTAATTTTTTTATTAAGTGATATCTTTTTACGATTTTTAAGTTCTTTTTAAATTATTCAAAAAACTATATAAAAAATTAATTAGATTTTAAAGGATTTGTTTCAAATATAATTCTGATTTTTTTATTTATATTCTTACATATAATTCTTTTAGTGAAGATATAACTAAAAACAGTATAAACAAAATTAAACTTTGTTAAATAATGAAGGCATGATTATTATATTGCTTCAAGATATATGGTGCATTATATATAAGTCATATTTCTTTGTAATATCCTAGTTTTGTTATAAAAAATTAGATATTTATTATAAAATAACAACAATAATAAATATTATTAATAATAATATTTTTATTATTATAAAATTAATAATATTATTAAGATTAGTTTTATTATTTAATTGTTATTAGTATTATCATGATTAATATTATTATAATTAAATTAAAATCATATAATTAAAAATATGACTTTAATTTAACTGAAATCATATTTTTATTATAATTTTAGTTTAAAACACATTACGTGACTAATAATATATATCTTTTTTTTATAAAAAGATTTCCAATGTATACACACATATATAAATTCCTTGTAGGTTTTTTTATCAAAATAAATATTATTTACTTTTAAACTAAAATTGGTAAAATTTTAAAAATACAGAATAAGTAAATTGTGTCTGAAAACAAGATTTTACTTTTAAAAAATCATATATGAAATATAATTTTATTTTTATTTTTTTATTAAATTTAACTAAAATTTTATTAAGAATTAGGATTTAAATTTGACTAAAATCATACTTCTTGAAATAATTATTTTAATTAAACATACTGATATTAATTTAGTATAAGCTCCAAACATTTATTATGAAAACGAATAAATCAAGAAGATTTTATTTTATAAATGTCATACTTGTAAATATAATTTTTAATTTTAATTTTTAAAATTAAACTAAAGTTATAACAAGAAACAATTGGATTATATCATTTTTTTTTCATATGTTTTCACTTTTATTGTAATAATAATATTATTATTGATAATTATAATAATAAAATTAGCATTCACAATATTATTACTCTTAATAAAGTATTATTATAATAACATACATTATTTTTATAATGATGAATTATTATTATTATTATTACTATTATAGCAAAATTAAAATTATCAATTTTGTATCGTTATATACTTTCAAAACTTTAATATTTTAAATTGACTAGAAAAATTAATCATAAAGTAAATAATTAAAAGAGAATAATTTCAATAAATATCACGTTATAGAACTCGTCGTTCTATATAATTATTTTACAACTGTTTTCATTAATTCTTAATTTTTTATTAAATAATTTAGTTTATATTTTAATTTGATATTTTATTATGAATAGAGTTGCTAATAGATTATAAGAAAAGAAAACTGAGTTTGAATTTTTTGTTTTCTTTATAAATGTATATCGCTTTTTTTAAGCAGGAACAAAATATACCTGAAACCATTCTGACTCGAATCGGGTGCAGCCTCTAATGGCGACGAAATCGCAGTTCTGGATACTAGCTCCCATCCGATACGAGTCCGAAACGCCGGACTCGTTGTCGGATAAACTGTTGGCAATTTTCACGATCTCGAAGTAGCGAAAGGCCACAGCGGTGGGAAACGGGACCCACGGCGGAGGAACAGTATAGTCTTCAAGTTTAGTCCGCGGCGACGGCTCAACGCCGGTCAAAAATGAAGGCCGTCCAAGGAAGGTCATAAAGCGAACCGTATAAATGCTGAAAAAGACGGTTCCGATACCGAGTTTGGAAGCCACAGACGGTGCCCAGAAGGGAACGAAGTCGTAGAAGAGCCAATCAACTTTGGAAGATTCGAGAAAACGGGTGAAGGGTTCTTCCAAAGCATCGTAGGCTTTCTTCAGGTATTGAACGACGTCGTAGGGGACGTCGGAGGTGGCCTCTGCGTTTTCTGGAAGGTTTTGGAGTTTGGGTAGCGGAAGCTTGACGAAGTTGATGAGTGTAGCCAAGTTCTGTGACACTTTCGGGAGACGCTCTATGTTTCGTGGGGTGGATACGAAGCTGACCTGATGACCCTTTCCAGCGATGAGCTTGGCTAGCTCGAGGTTTGGGATCATGTGTCCAAAGGCTAACCATGGAAACATAACTATGTGAAGTCTTTCTTCGTTTCTTGCCATGGCAGAAGAGGCTGTAGCTTTAGGCTTATAAACGAATAGCTACAAGAAAAGTGCATCTTCGTTACTTTCCTCGTTTATAAGGAATCATATTCGAAATCCATGCCAGTATTAATTTACATATAACCAAAGAAAGAAAATAAATAAAAATATTACAATTTTATATAGTTATAAAATATAAAATAAACAGAATTGATAATAATTTGATTTTTGTTATAAAGATAAAATCAAATAATTAATATTTATTTCCTTCTAACAATTTAATCTTCTCATAAAGACAAAATTACATAATTGATATTAGTTTTCTTTTAGAAGTCTTGTATCCATATTCTTTAAAACTCCCCACAAGCTGAGGAGTAAATATTGATAAGACCTAACTTGAAATAAATATTCTTGAAAGACTGAGGACCTAAGGCTTTAGTATAAATGTCTGCTAGTTGTTCTGTTTGATATAAATGTCTGTTAGTTACTCTGTGGTGGAAATGGGAAGCAAATGGATGAGACCCTTCTTAAATTTTTATCTAACAATGTGACAATCTATTTCTATATGTTTCGTACGCTCATGAAACATTGGATTTTCTGCAATGTATCTTGCTGAGTCATTGTCACAATATAAAAGAGATGGTTGCTCAAAAGTAACTTTCAAATATTGAAGAAGATAGACTAGCTATTGAATTTCACATGTAATAGAAGCCATTGTCTTGTATTCAGCTTCACAAGAACTCTTTGATATTGTTTCTTGCTTCTTTGATTTTCAGGATATAAGGAAATTTTCAAGATACACACTAAAACCGGTCACTGATCGTCTTGAATCACTACAGGTGTCCCAATCACTATCACAAAAGGCTTTTAGATAAGCAGAATTCCTGGAAGAGAAAAGTAAGCCAAGACTTGGAGCTCCTTTAATATATTTGAGAATTCTAATTGCTGCATTATAGTGAACAATTGTAACCTTATCAAGAAACTGAGAAAGTTGTTGAACAAAAAATGTTATGTCAGGTCGGGTATTAGTGAGATACATAAGCCTTCCAATCAACCTTTTCTAGGCATGAACATCAATGAAAGACACACTTCCAGTATAAGGCAATTTAACAAGATTATCCATAGGAGTGATTGCAGGTTTGTAGGCTAAAAGACTTGTATCTGTTAACAATTTCAATGTATATTTCCTTTGATTCATCATTACCCTTTCTTATTTCTTGCTACTTCAAAACTAAGAAAATATCTTAAATCACCAACATCCTTGATCTTGAATGTCTTATTCAAAGATTCTTTGACTCGGTCAATCTCTTCTTTATCATTTCCTGCCAAAATTATATCTACATATACCAATAATGTTGTAAAAGATCATTCAGAAGAATTAATAAATAAGGAATAATCATTTATAGATTGAGTATATCCCACAGAAATAAAAAAGGATGACAATTTAGCAAACCACTCCTTGCTAGCTTGCTTAAGGCCATATAAAGCCTTTTTTAATTTATAAACTTGTCGTGGTTGAATAGAAGTCAATCTAGGAAGAGCAACCATGTATACATCTTCTTTCAACTCTCTATGTAAGAAGGCATTATTTATGTCTAACTGTTTCAACTCCCAATTATATATAGAAGTTATAGAAAGAAGCAACCTTATAGTGATCATCTTTGCTACTGGAGAAAAAGTTTCAAGGTAGTCAATGCCCTCTATTTGTGTGTATCCCTTCGCCACTAATCTTGCTTTATATCTTTCAACAGTCCTATTAGCATTATACTTTATTTTGAATACCCATTTGCAACCTATGACGGTTTTGTTCTCGAGAAGAAGAACAATCTCCCATGTTTGATTTGACTCCAAAGCAAATATATCACACTGTATAGCCTTTCTCCAACAGTCATATTTCACAGCTTCAAAATAAGTGTTTGGTTCAACATGTGAAGAAATTGACATAACAAAATATTTATAAGAATGTGATAATTTATTATAAGACAAAACATAATTCAAAGGATATTTAACTCTAGAAGATGTATTGGAAACATTGAGATTACGATGATAATCCTTTAGATACTTAGGGGGTATTTTTGTTTTGGTACTCATTCGAATTGACTGTGTTGTTTCATGATTTTCATTGAGGTTTTGGTCTCTATGGGAACAAACTTCTTCAGGGATCTAAATGTCTGATTCATGGTCATTATTAACATTATCTTCAATATTATCACAGAGAGCAAAAATGACTTGTGATGGTTGACTCGAAACAGGTTGATCTTTTGTAAAAATATTTTGATCATGAATGTCTGGACTGTAAATTTCATTATTAGTGTTAGTTTATTCAGCAAGTGTACTGAGTACTCAAGTAATTAAACAAATAGAGTATCGTATCCATAGGAAACAAAATTTATCATTGAGAATTGAATATGTATCAATGTATTATGAGTGAGAACAAGTAATAATAAAGTATTGATTTTGATTGAATATGGGAATGTAAAAACAAAGATATTAATAATTAAATTTGTGAAATTAATATTAATAAATATCTTGGGATATTGAATTGCAATACTGTCCTTCTCATACACTCTTAATCATAATATTAACATCATCTCTTCCAATTACCAATCTGTATAAATAAAATTCATTCAATTTGATTCCTCTAGATTTGAAATTCATAAATTAAAATACCTAGCTCTGTCCCCAGTTACTAGAATAGATTAATCAACATTAAGCATAGTTGCTATAAACAGTCATTACACTATAATTCATCCCTGAACTTATACATGCAATGTGTTAAATGTTTGGTTCCAAATTCAAAAAGTGTTTTCCAGTCACAATAAGAATTCTAAGATAGATCAAAGTATGAATAAAATGTAAAACAAATGTAATTGAAATTAATGATATCAAATAATGTCAAGAGTGCATTTGAAGTTGAATCCCAAGAATAAGAGAGTCAGCTACTCATGGTAGCCATGAAATACAAGAGAAAAGAAAAAGAATGGATCTTGATCAAGGGCGGTCGTCCAAGGAATATGCCAGTGAGTGATAAGTGATGATTTTTTCTTTTTGACCTAGCTTTGGCTTTTTATAGCTTTCCTTCCTTCCATTAGGTCAATATGCGGTCATTATCTCGTAATTCACGCTTCAGTAGCGTTGAGGCCTTCAAATTAGGGATTCCTTATGAAAGTCTGTAAGTAGTTTTAGCCCTGGCTGCATCCTTCGCTTAAACAAGAAGTCACTTATGCCCCTTTCTCTGCTCCTTGCTTCTAATTCAACGTTTCTGTTTTCTCTCTCTTTAGAATAACCTGATTCTCAACAAAAATCACTCTTTGCATAATAAAACTTATTAAATAACAAAATGAATCATAACAGACAATAAAATTCAAATTTAAACCAAATTAATAACAAAATCAACGTAAATATGCATGAAATTATACTAACAATAAAGGCCTATCAGCTAGTATCTTCAACCCTTTGATATGGAAAAACATGTTCATAGAAGACAACATCCCTAGACACAAAAATATCTCTTGATTGAATATTCAACAAAATATATCCTTTTGTCCCCTTTTTAAAACAAATAAAAACACATTTTGATGCCTTGCATCAAATTTACTTCTATTTGTTGACAAAGTGCTAGCATAACATAAAGATCGAAACACCTTTAATTGATTAAAATCTGGTGGAGTTTTGTAAAGCATTTCATAAGAAGAAAAATCATTTAAAACAGGTGTGGGAAACATGTTTATAATATATGTAGCATGTATCACAGAATATGACCAATAAATTTTGGGTAAATGAGATTGTATCATAAGAGCTCTTGCCACATTTAATAAATGACATGTTTCCTTTCAACTATATTATTTTGTTGTAGAGTATTGACACATGAAGTTTGATGTATTATTCCTTTGTTGATAAAAAAATTAGTTATGAAAAATTCAATCCCATTATCACTTCTTATTACTTTTATTGCTGTCTCAAATTGTGTTTGAACAAAAACAACAAAATTTCCCAAAATCTTAATAACTTCAGATTTTTGTTTTAAAGGAAAAACCCATGTGTACCTTGAATAATTATCAACTGGTCAAGAAATATTTATGACCATGTATTGATGATAATGATTATAGTTCTCACACATCAACATGAATCAAATCAAAACATTTTTTAGATTTAAATGCACTAAGAGGAAAGGAAAGTCTTTTTTGCTTTGCAAAATGACAGATGTCACAAATAAAAGATTTGTTATATTTAACAAAAGGAAATTTATTTTTGATAACATCAATAGATTTGTTTGAAACATGTCCTAATCGAAAATGCCAAAGGATTTTGAGATCACTAGTAGTAAAATTGATAGTATTGGTGATGTGTGGAGATTTGACAGGTTTGATTTGAAGGTTTTGATAAGAAGGCACCCTGAATACATAAAGTCTATCTTGCTTCTCAGCTGATCCAATCACTTTCAAAAAGTTTTTGTCCTTAATGTGACAACCATTAGAATAAAAAATAATCACACAAGATAAATTATCAATTAACTTTGCTATTGAAAGAAAATTAAAAGTGAAGTTAGGAATATACAAAACATTATCTACAACATGATCTTGATTGATAAAAACACTTCCAGAATAATTTGCAATGACTTGATTTCCATTTGGTAATTTGACAAAGATAGGATTAATTTGATGATATAAAGTGAAATGAGTCAAGGATGAACAAATATGATCAGTAGCACCGCAATAAAGAATCCAAGAACTAAAGGAAGAGAGAAAATTATTACCAGTGTGTGTTGTTGTGTTGAAAGGAATGACAAAGATTTGATTAGAGGCATTGTCAATGGATTTAGACTGTTGTAGAAGAGCTAACAATGTTTGATATTGCTCATGAGTAAAACCAATTTGTTGAGAATGTACTTCTGACCTTGAACCTTCATGATTCTGCTGGTTATTATTACAGTCTACTCTGATTTTTAATCTTGAACTAAGGTGGAAAACCATGTTTTCTATAGCATGTATCAATCACATGTCCTGTCTTTCCACAATGACTATAAACCTCAGAAGTATATCGCCCTCCATAACTTCTTCTGCTAGTATCAATCATTGTCTTTGACTGATCACAAAATATTTGTCTTTCTTGTTGTGTACTGGAAGAATAAATCATATGTTGTTAAGAACTAACATTGTAAGGTGAACTAAAATCTTGTGATGGATCAACAATTTTGGCCATGATAAATGTAGCAACCAAAGCTATTAAATTAGAGCTCTGATACCAAATTATGAAAATAAAGAGATGAACAAAAATAAACAAAGGATATAACAGTAAAAATATTCTCTCTGTTTTCTTTATATTGATCAAAACTAAAGGGCTGAATATATACAAATAATGTACCAATTCTAGGTATAGATAAAGAAAGAAAATAAGTAAAAATATTCCAAATTAATACTGTCATAAAACATAAAATAAAAATAATTGATGATAATTTGATTTTTGTCATAAAGACAAAATCAAATAATTAATACTTGTTTCCTTCTAACAATTTGATATTGTATTAAAGAGAAAATCATAGAATTGATATTAGTTTCCTTCTAGAAGCCTTGTATCCATATCCTTTGAAATCTATAGAGATTTATAGCAAAAATGTCATGGGGCATCTAGATGGATCTATAACATCGAGTGTCCAGGAAAATCTGCTATAAAACCGACACCAAGAACTCATCATTTCCAAAAAAGGTGAGTGTATATTGTTCATGGAATCAAACTAGCTAGAAAAGACACAATGTGAATCTAAGCTAATCGAAAAAGACATTGCGTTAACATCAAACACATACTTGAAGGTCTAAAGATTTTGTAATACTTTATTTTTTTCCAACAAACTGTCACATATTGCAAAATATAAGAGATAGAAAGAAAGAAAGAAGAAAATCCTGGGTTTTATATAACATGTAATGCATATAGGAAGCTATATGAATCAATCTTAGATTGATGAACTTAACACATAGTTGGTATAACAAACTATATAAACCAAGATACTTAGTATAATTTAGCGGTTTACCAATCACAATACACCTCTATAATTCTTGTTATTATTGTTGTATTACACTTACTAGGCGATGTGTGTCTGATATTCATAAGTGCTTTAGAGATCTTGTCAAGATCTCTTACAAGCATCCCACTTGACACTCATATAGGTGATTTCATCAAGCATATGTTGCAAATCATACACCATCCATAAAGGATATGAAAACCATTAAAACTTTATTAGAAGATGATATGGATTCTTGGGGTTGTTTAGGATGTAGATCAACCTCTTGGAAGGTGAAGAACAAAACCCAATAATGAAAGGAATGAAGTTGACACAACAAGGGAAGGCAACAATTAGCATATGGTGCGGAAATGTAGAAAAACAACAGAACAAGTAACTATCAATGTAAAATGAAATAAAAAATAGAATGAGGAATAAGATGAAAGGTTGAACACGCCATCTATGGAAAGAATTCCAAGAATAAGTGCTAGAGGAGCCACCACTTGAGAAAACTTCTCAAGATAAGAACTCAAACAATAAGAGAAAGTTGAAACTCAACTTTTAAGAAACACCTCCAAAGGTACTTTCTTTCACTCTCTAATTCATTTCATGTTATGATTTGTACAAAAGGTTGTAGTCCTATTTATAATAGTTCATTGACATGTAAAGGTCAAAAGATTAACAAAGTTAACTATGGTTAAGAGTAACTAATCTCCTAGAAGTGTGAAAGGTGATTTGGAAGGTGCATGTATATACAAAGAATGATTTTTAGAATTTATGAAGGTCATAGGTGGATTTTGAAAGTAATGATGAAAGTTGCATTTAATTAAAAGATCTCATAATGGGAGTTGCATTTAGTTAAAAGGTGTAATGATGGGAGTTATATATAGTTAAAAGGTGTAATGATGGAAATTGCATTTAGCTAGAAGGTGTAATGATGGGAGTTGCATTTAGTTAGAATATGTAATGATGTTTTATGATGATGTGGTCATCCTTGTACTTCAATTTGATTGGTAGAGAGGTCCAAAAGTTAAGATGTTTCTTTCCTTCTCTTCTTGCATTCTTTGAAATTCCTTCCATTTCCAAGAACTCTACTTCTTCTTTTATTTCTTCATGCTCCTTCTTTATTTATTGTTCATGTCTTCTCTTCCTTTTGTTCCTTAGGTGCTCCATCCTTGTATGTATCAGAAGCTAAAATTCTTATACGACATAGAACTTTAATTACAAAGTTTACCTTCTCAATAATGCAATATCTAACACTTTCGCACACCATAAGAATGGACAAATTTGATTTTCAATCTATTTTAGTCCTAGCAGAACTAACAAGTGATTTTTTTTACCCATACGATCCTTATTGATGGGATCTCCAATCACAAAGGTTGGGTTTCCATCACTTGTTTCTTTGCAAGTGGTCCGAGTACCATTTCCCTTGATGTTTCTCCCTAGGGGTTTTGTCAGAGGATTTGTCAGGTTCGCTATGACTTAACATAATCAATGGAAATTGTTATACTCTTTAGCAGTTGCTTTATCAAATTATGTCTCAATTGTATGTGTTTGTTCTTTTCATTGTAAGTTGTATGTTTTGTTATAGCTATTGCCTATTAGAAATCACAATGCATTGACACATATGAGATTGGTTTTATTCCTAACAAAATGTTTGCTAAGAAGTTTTTAAACTACTCAGCTTCATTTCTAGCCATTTCAAGAGTAACAAACTTTGATTCCATTGTTAATCTTGCAATAATTGTTTGTGTGACTGATCTCCATTTAACTTCACCATCCCAAGTGTAAACACATAACCACTAGTGGATTTTTTCTCATTGTACCCTTCTAGCACAACGGGAAATCCACTATATTCAATGACATAATCCATTATGCCTCTTAAGTATTTCATGAGTTTTGCAAGCGCATCCCAATGATCTTGACCAGAACATTGACTATACCTATTCATTCTACTTACTACATAAGCAATGTTTGGTTTGGAAAATTTTATTAATGGAATAAACTCTCAATTATTTAGGCATATTGAGATTGAGAAATAAATTCTCCCATGTTTTTCTTTAATTGAGAGTTAGCATCATAATGGGTGCTTAACAATTTAAAATCATACCTAAGAAGTTTCTAATTATATTGTTCTTGGGATAGTAATATACTATCTCCCTTCCTTATGAGTCTAACTACTACAATCACACTTGCTTCAGCCATGTCTTTCATTTCAAGCTTATATTCAAGAAAATAATTTGGCTTAGAAACTATATCATCGCATGTACCAAAAATCAATATGTCATCCACATATAAATATATAATGACACATTCACTATTTTTAGATTTAGTGTGCACACATCCATCGACATCGTTAGTAGAAAAAATCATTACAAACTAAAATATTATCAAGTTTTTCATGCTATTATTTTGGTGCATGATTCAACCCATACAAAGATTTTAAAAGTTTGTATACTTTTTTTTCTCTTGGCCATGAATTACACATCCTTCAGGTTGAGTCATATGAATTTCTTCCTCTAATTTTACATTTAGAAAAATTGCTTAAACATCCGTTTGGTGAATAACTAACTTATAAAAAGATGTTAGAGTTAATAAAACTTGAATAGTGGAAATCCAAGTAATTAGGACAGAATATCAAAGTAATCTACGTTGTATTTTTGGAGTAAACCCTTTTATTATTAACCTTGCCTTATACTTCTCTATGGATCCATGAGAATGGTATATTTTCTTAAAATTTCAACTATTATTTTTCTTAATTGAATCAATTTCACTCCTAATGACCTTATCCCAATGTTTTTCATAAGGAGCACTAATAGCTTTTAGAAAGCTTAAAGGATCATTTTCAACAAGATAAGTGTAAAAATCATCTCTAAAGGGTAAAAATCATCTCTAAAGGATGTTTCCTTTCTCTGTCTTTTACTTATTCTCAAATCCTCACAGATGACATCACTAACAATATCTATAGGTCATTTAGATGTACCATTAATATTTAAGGAAAAAAAACATGTTGAAAAAACTCAACATTTTTCATCTTTACTATAGTATTACTTTCAACTATGTCACTATTAAGAATGAGAAACTTATAGGTAGAACTATATTCTGCATAGGCTCATAGGTAGCACTATGTTTCACATAGCCTAAAAACATATAATCAAAAGTTTTAGAACCTATTTTCCTTTTCTTAGGATCAAGTAACATTACTTTAGCTAGAGACCTTAACACTCTTAAGTATTTAATATTAGGTTGATAACCTTTCCACAATTCCAAAGGTGTTTTACCATTTTTCTTGTGTGGTATCCTATTTTGCAAAAAACATGTTGTAAGAAGTATTTCACCCCAAAGATTATTTGGAGCTTTGGAACTAATAAGCATAACATAAAGTCTTACCCTTTAGCTACTCCATTAGATTTAGGTGAATATGGTGGAGTTACTTCATGAATAATACCTTCTTTAACACAAAAATCATTGAACAAAAACATATTCATCACCTTTATCTGATTTAATCCTTTTAATTTTCTTACTTAATTGATTTTTAACTTCTGTCAAGTTAGAAACATATCCCAAGCTTCATCCTTACATTTGATTAAGTAGACTTTGGTGTATATATACAAAGATTACAAAATAATTTTACCACCTCTAGACATGGTTTGTTTTAAGTTAGCAAGATAAACTTGTTCTTCTCCCACACTCGTATAGGAGGAAAACACATTTATGTTTTGCACAAATATGTCTGGTACCCCCAAAGTCTACTACTCATTTGCTCACACTTGTCACAAGGTTCACTTTTGAAACGACCACAACAATTGTATCTTCCTCTTCAATTATATTTGCCTTAGGAGGATTGTTGTTCTTGACCCTATGTCTACAATGAGGTGCATGATGACCTTACCTTCCACAAACAAAGTGCTGCAGGAAAAATTAGATTTATTTATTTTTCTTGTGATCAAATTTTTTCTCATACTTTTTTGGAGCTGGTTTGTCTTCTACCATATTTGGTTTATCAAATAAAGCTCGAGCCCTTGTAGCAGCACACTCCTTTTTGTTGGTGTCTTCAATGACAATATGAGTGATAACATCTGGTAGTGAGATTTGTTAAAATGCATTCTCACAATCAATTATATATATTTTTTTCAAACAGGAATTTTCAACTTATTGTTCTTTAAAAAAATAATTTGAAAACACTTATGAACCATTTTGACTTAGAAATTAGTTAGTCCAATTCCAATTTTATGTGTGATGCATACAGATAACTAGACAACACACACATTAACATTAAGTCATCATCAAGTCTCCTTTTTAATTGTCTTGAGTTGGCTTCATCAAATATTAAACTCCAATATTGTCAACATAAACAAGAATGTTATCTATAGAAACAACTACAAAATGATCTAAAAATGGATGAAAAATCTTTTTTATAAAATCCATTAATACTTCAGGAGCATTGGTCACACCGAAAGGTATCTCTTGATATTCATAATGACCATACCTGATTATGAATGTAGTTTTTGCATATCTTGTACCTTTGTTCTAATTTGGTGATATACTGACCTTAAATTTATCTTAAAAAATATAGAGGCTCCTCTTAATTGGTCCATTAAATCATATATTATAGGAAAAATATATTTGTTCTTTGTGGTGAATTTATTTAACTCATGATACTCTACACACAACATAATCTAAAGCTTTTGTCTTTCTTTTTAATTAACAAAACAAGTGCTCCCCAAGGTGATACACTATGACGAATGAATTATTTTTAAGTAATTCTTCAGTTATGTTAGTTTAAAGGGTGACATCCTATATGTTGCCATATAAAATGGTCTAGTTTTAGGCATCAACTTATTGAAAATTCAATTTTTCTGTTAGGTGGCAAACCAGGAATATCACGAGAAAAACCTTGATAAAATTTTAAACAATTGCTATATTTTTCTAATTGATTTCCTCTTTTACATCCATGGAATATAATAACAAATATAATTGAGCTTCATGCTCTAAGGGTTCAATTGCTAGGTTGGTAACTGAATTCAAAAGATCTCTAAAATTGGAAAATATTATCGATTTTTCTGTACAATTCAAAAGGACTTGATTGGAAGATAATCAATTCATACCTAGGATTGCATCTAATTATAACAAAGTTATACATATTAAATTCACAAGAAATTTCATATTTTCAATGAATAGAGGACAATTTGGACAGACATTATTGGTAGTTATAGACTTACTCGTATAAGTCGAAATAACCAAGCTAGTGTCTAAAAAAGGAGTTTGGCAATTCAAGGTGTTGGATACAATCATTAGAGATGAATGAATGAGTTGCGTTTGAAACATTATATTCAAATTATTACCTTTAATAAAACATATACCTTGAATTAGATCATGGTTTTGAGCGGTTTCAGCTCCAATCATTATGTAGACTCTTCCTGTTGTCATAGGTTTTGCCTTGGGTGTAGAAGGATTGGAATGTGGTATTTATTGTCCATATTCGGAGAACTCATGACCAGGTTTTCCACACTTGAAAAAAACGTGCCCTTTAAGATAACAATCTTTAGCATAATGTTTTTATCCACACTTAAAGCACCTAATATCATTGTCCACAGGTCTATTAGAATTTCCTTAATTAAATTGACTGGTTTGAGGTTTCCATTGGGGGCAATTGTAGAGTTTCCTCATTATGTCTCCTTTTATTGTGTTAAGGTCTAAAATATTTTGGTTTATTATTTTGACTATTTTCAAAATCTTACTGAAATATACATTTGTGAAAAAGCATAGGAAAATCATAATTTTCTAAGATTCTCATTGCTTTTTTCACAATTCAAGCTTAGGTTTGCACTTCATTTTCTCATCTGGGTAATAAAAGAAAGTATAATACTTCCCTAATTCTTAAAACTTAGAAGCATATTCTCCTACTGATACACTCTTTGTCTTAAGTGCATAAATTATATTTTTTTTGCCTCTCCTCATATAATTAGGAAAATATTTTTCTAAAAATTTTGTTCTAATCATTTTCTAGGTAATGATTATTCTTCATCCTTATAGTAATAAGCTCTTCGTACTATCCCACCAATATTCAATCTCTTTTATCAACAGAAACACAACATAATTTACCTTTTGGTTGCTAGAACAATTCATAACTTGAAATATTTCCTTTATTTCCTTAATCAACAATTTAGCTTTTTTTTTTTGGATTATAACTTCCAGAGAATTACGAAGGTTTGAATGTCCTATATTCTGGTAGTTTGCATTACTTTTATCAACTCATTGTTACTCCTATTATTTGTCATATTATTTGTCACATGGAATTGTACAAGTCAGTATTAAAAAGAAAATCTTATGATAGAATCATTTTACAAGTTTCATATAAACCATTACTTTGATACCACCTATTGTGACTCCAATTTACGTCATTTTATAATTATTAATTTTTTAATAAATTATAGTTAAACTTTTAGTTGATTTTAACTAATATAAGAATTCAACTTATAAGTTATAAACTTTCTAAAATAAACTATAACAATTTAATTCTTATTCCTATATATAAATATTTTACAAGATATCTTTATTTCTATATATAAGTATTTTACAAGAGTCGTATTCATAATTATACATTAATATATATATATATATATATATATATATATATATATATATATACATATATATATATATATATATATATATATATATATATATATATATATATATATGCATACCCATCCATATACATATAAATATATGTTTATGGTAGGATCATAACTTAATCCATCTTTCTAAGATAGACTGGTCTAGCAACATAGTATAGAAAGGATTAATGAGTAGACGTGACTTAGAGAGTGAAAATGAACCTAATGAGACCCGTTATATAAATTATAATTGAACCATAATGTTCATCCTTGTCTTATTGTATTTTTCTAGGCTTTAATAGGCAATTGCTAATTCGGAAATATAATTTGAATTATGGCAGAAAATTATCTAATCTACGATAAAGTTATCTATTCACGATAAATATATATATATATATATTTATTTATTTATAAATATTTACTTATAAAATATTTACTTAAAATACAAATCTTAGTAATTTAAAATTTTAAATGTGATAGTTGTATCTGCAGTATAATATTTAGGAATAAAATGTAATAATTTAATAAGATAAGATTAAGGATAATTAACATAATAAGATAATATGAAATAAATAATATAAAAATAATAAATATTTTTTTTCTTTTTAGTTTAGTTACAATTGAAGTGAATCAAAATTTAGCCAAAAGTTTCCAAATATTCTTTATATATATATATATATATATATATATATAATTTTTTTTTTTTTTTTTTTTTTTTTTTTTTTATTTTTTTTTTTGTGTTCATAGTTTACACTTACAATTAAGAATGGATCCGGGGAAGAGATAAGGCCTAGCTCAGCAGGCTTATTTCACTTTTTTTAAGTGTTATATTATTTTTGAAAAGTAATAAAATATTTATATAACTTATACATAATATAATTTTAAAGTTGTAAAGCAAGAAAAAAGTGATGGGATGTAAAAAGTATAGATAATGTGACAAAGTCAAGTAGGCAGAGGGATCTTACATCTTCATCTTCTTTTTCTTGCTTTTGCCTATTCCTTCTTGTGACACTGGCTCATTGCAAGAACAATAATGATATCTTTACACCCGTGACTCAATCTTTGTTTGTTGTGAAGAAAAAGTGGAAGACAAATTAAATTTTGAAGAATTTTTTACGTAATGAGAAATGATATGTTATATTTCTCTATAATTTATGTTAAGAATGATTTTACAATTAATTATGAGTATCATATAATTAATTATAAGATGTATTTTTCTATTTTTTAAAATATAATGAAAATATTTTTCATCTTATCTTTTTAATTTTTAATTTTCACTCATTTCTTATATTTTTTTTTTCTCTTCACTGTTACTATTTTTGTTCATACAAATAAGATGATGATTGAAATTTGAAAGGACGACATGTGAATAGTATGTTTTCTCATCAACGCCCCCTTCTTCTTTATCTCGTGCGGGCCACGTGCGTGATGGTCATGTCTGAATTTTGTATTACGTCCACAAGGAATGGAAGACAGATATGTTTTTTACTAACTTCCAAAACTTTAATTCTAATTTTAATTTTTAAAACTTTTAATTTGTTTCCTATTCATTTAAAAAAATAAAATTATCTGCAGATATAAAAATATTCTGCATGTATGTATACATACTTCTTATTTTCTTAAAATTCCAATAAAATTATTCTTTAAAATAAAAATTCAAATATTTTTTTTTCTTAAAGTAAGTGAACAAACATTAACACACATAAAAATAATTTTTTAAACAATTAATCAAATAGTGTTAAAAAAAATAAATTTAAATAAGTTTAATCTTTTCAAAACAATGTTAACTAGTTTGAGTGGTAATAGATTCAACTCTCTTAATTGAAATATGTTTTGAAGGGAAAATTCTACTCCGTGTGACTAGTCAGGTTTCCTAACGCGTCTGAAAATTGTAAGAATACGAAAATATTAAATAATCATTATTTATTTTTAAAGTTGTTATATAAATATTGGAACAAACAAACACACTTTTAAGTTGTGTGTAGGGTTTTTTTCATCAATAATAAAGTTATAATAATAATAATAATAATTATTATTATTATTATTAATTAAGTTTGAAGTAAATTTAAATATTTTTAATTATATTTTTATTAAATATTCAATTTTTTTATATTTTTCAATTCATAACATTGATTTAATGTAAAAAAAATTAAAAATTGAATACTTAATATATTAAATTTTTTAATAAATACTCAATTTAAATATGCAAATTAGATTCAAAACTTAATTAAATTTTATTATTATTATTATTATTATTATTATTATAAGTAATTAACAGATAATCCTAAGAAAATGATATTAATGTTGTATTTTTCAAAAAGTGATATTAGAAACTGAGACCAACTTGTGATCCTTAAAAGATACATTTCTATTTGTTATATAATTTATCATATTTCAAGTGAAATGCTTTGACCACTTGTATTTAGTTTTTGAGGTCGATATAGCCATTCTTGATCATCCACTCCAAACTCCAGTGCTTGTTAACATTTTTTAAAGCCCAATAGGCCCACCCAAATGTGGCTCGCCCATAAACCTCTAATTGAGCTTTGCCGAATCTTTCATAATCTTCTTTTGTAGTTCCATTCACTCGCCATTCAGCAACCCATTCACCTTGAATTTAACATAATAATATTTAGCTACTTTCTAATCTATAATTAAAAAAACACAAACTCTAAAACAAAATAAAAAATAAAATCAAGAGTTGTCATTTGATTCTTTCGCAGCTACGGCATATGAAAACATACATTTTCTTATTTCATGTCAAAAAAACATTGATAGAAAAAGACTTCCTAGATTTGAACTAATGAACAATTAGTCACTAAGACAAAACTTTATCATTAAAAATACATAAAGGTCAACAAATTATAAGTTTATTATGTGGAGTTTTTTCATCATTAGTTAAAGTTTCTTTACTTTCCATTGATAGTTTCAACAAATTATAAATAACTCAGTCACCATTGATGACCAAATTATGCATAACATTGTTTAGTTAATTAGATTAAGAATGTCACTAAAATAGCTTTGCTATAAAAAAGTGTTACTGCAAAATACACATAATGAATCTGTATGAACTTACCAACAAAAGTAAGAGGGCCATTTGAGGTTGTAACATAAGTGAGCTCCGAAGAGCGATTATTGTAGATGAAATCAATGTTCTGTTGGACAGTCATGTTATAGAACATATCATTGAAGAGGTTGTAGTAGTGAACATCAATTACAGATCTTTGAAAACCATTTGCAAGAGGGAAGAGTTCCCTGGGATCAGCAGGTCCTAGCCTATTTGATAACACTACATAAGCTGTGGAAGAGTGCTTGCGCACTGCTTCATAACCAGCCTTATAGTACTTGTTCAAGGTCTCTAGTGTCACACTAGGTGAGAAAGGCTCATTCAGTAGCTCAACTGCATAAAGGCTAGGGCTTTTTGCATACCTGAAATGCAAGCAATAAAGATCTCACTATGTTTATCTTGCATGCAAAATTGCAAATAGCATGTTACAATTCCCAACACAAAATTGATGTACAAAAAAAAGACCTTGCCGTGAGGAACTCTATAACATGAACTGTTTCCTGAATTGTTTCATCTGTCTTTCCCCATTCTATAAAACCATCTCTTGTTGAACTATGCTCAAAACCATTCTGGGAACAGGGTGCAGCATGAAGATCAAGGATGATTTTCAATCCATATTTCCTGCAGGTAGGTCATTAGTTTATGTATAGTTATCATCAACTATGGCCATATGAATAGAAAATAGTGAAAACGAAGTTGATTTAGTTTAAGGACTTACTGTGACCACAAAAAGGCATTGTCTAGTGCATTCAATGAACCTCCGACATAGGGTGGGGGTGGAGTTGGATCACTTGCTATCCACCAACCAATTGGAATTCTAACAGCATTAAGTCCACTACTGGCTATGAACTTGAAATCATCTTCAACAATAAAAGTGCTCCAATGTTCCTGTGGAATCACACACATCCTCAACCATTCACCAACAACTTGCCAAACACACATTTTCAACACTAGATGAATATGGTGTCAAAATATCACCACCCAAATCAATTATCAATAATGGATTGTATAGAATTTTTGCAACTGCGACTCAGCCATCATTCTTGAAAATCAACCTTTTAATGCGTGCGTAAATGTCAGAACAACTGAAAATGTTAAAGATAATAATAATAATAATAATAATAATAATAATAATGCATAAAACATAAATATTTTTAGGAAAATAACACATGGAATAAAAAATGAGGTATATAAAAATTAATCTAAATATATCATCGGTATAAAAAAGATTATACGATCAATTAATTGAAATGGATTTCAAAGTAATTATTATAAAATCAACAAACTTATTATTATTATTATATATATATATATATATATATATATATATATATATATATAAATTTGTAAATGAATATTATATAAAAATGTGTAGAATTTATCCTAGAATATTTTCTCCAAAAATTTATGAGCTCTGAAAATACACGTGCGGGATGTTAGAATTTTAATAAAAAAGTTTAAAGTATTTCTCCCGATACAATTTATCTTCCTTCCTCATTCTTAAAAATTGTGCTAATGAAATTTGTAAAAATATTTTTAGAACTTTTATCTCAGCCTAGCTATATTTGGTTTTGATTATTTTTGAAGGATTTGTTTTGCAAAGAAGAACTTTTAATTTCTAAACTCGTAAATAAAAATCAAAGTCTAAGCTAAACAGTCATTAGGTCTTGTGAAGTTGTGGCTATAGTTCATTGTTTTGACTCATTGCTCAAGCTACAACAAGTCCTGCAACCTAAGACACTGTTTGTCAATCCTTTGACTTATATTTTGTTACCTTCATAACTAGTGGAGCTTTTGTGGGACCATAGCCATTTGTTACTTGGAATTCCCCTTGCATCATTCCGGCAATTGTCATTACAAAAACAGATGGATCATCATCTCCCCAACCGTTGACCTTTGATGCGTCAGCAGTGACCACATCCTCAGTCTTTGCCTACAACCAACCCATCAACATTAATGGTTACAATATCACACACTGTCTTTACATCCATAAATTATTACACACTTTCAACCCTTCTATATTAACATGGTTATATGTCATGTGAAAATGGTCAGATACCATAATAATACAGTAGTATGTAATAATTTCTTTTTATATGTGTAGGTAAGAGCTAATAACATTTTTTATGTCAACTCAAACAGTTTCTATATATACAGGGTGGCATTATCATTTTACTTCCTTACCATTTCACCTTCTTCCACCAAAAGAAAAGTAGAGAAAACAAAGAAGCAATGGAAGAGGAACAATCACCTGCAGGAAGTGTCCATTGGAAGCTCTGAGCCGAACAAGACTCGAATTGTCACTTTCCTTAACAATATTAAATGTCACAGAATCAATCGAAGTGTTGGAAACAGCAACCACTTTAACCCCATCTAAACCCACAAACTGTTTGTTGAACACCCTGAATCTGAAAGTGTTCTCACCTAGCCTCCACAACTGAACACAATACAACATCAACATCAAAATGTAACACGGAATCACTTCTTATTGCAATTATTCACAACATCAAATATATGCTCACTCACTCTAAATGTTTCCCAACTGGAAGCAGATGTGCGATTTGCAACTATGATGGTTCCTCCTCCAGACTCAGCACAAAGATATTTGCCTGTTGTCACAGACTTGAACTGAAGAGCAGTTCCGTCCTACAAAATTTGAGATAAAGAACTAATTTTGCATGAAATAAGACAGCTGCAAACATATACAAGCCTAAGAAAATATGTATATATGATAATTGTGAGAATTGTTTATGTATTTACAAACCAAGAAGTCTTTATTTGGAATGCCATGGAAGAGAGAAGGTTTTATCCAGCCTTCAGTCACCAACCATCCACCAAGACTAACTGCTTTCACTCGAAACTCAGCATTTGATCTTCCATTGGACAGGGAAAGAACAGTGAAGAAGGTGAGCAAGTTAAGAAGCCATATTTTGAGGTTCACACAGTTCGTCATGGTTAGATGTGTATGTGCGATCTTTGTCTCTCTACCTTGAAATGATTCTGCTAAGGAAATATATATAGAAATGGAGTCAAACTCTAGAAGCCCTTAGACCAACAAATAATTGGAATTGACTCTTTTGAGATTCCACCACCGCATTCCTTCCACCAAAGAGTTCAGATATAGAGATTGAAGAAGTGTGGTGCAGTGGAACTAGAAAGTTTGACCAATCACAGTAAGAGTTGAAATTCCACCACCTAATTGCTTTTGCTTCCACACTGGTATTTTCTTTTTATTGACTAGTCATTTCAGTTTACTTTTGGTTTCTCATATATAGTGTACCAACTTGTAACTTACTTAACAGCCCATAAACTTATTAATAACTTAATCTCTAACTCATACTTTTCTAATTCTAACTAATAAATTAACTTATTAGATTAAACAATTGAATAAAAGTAATTCATAAATTAGTTTCTAAATATAAAATAATATAAAAAGAGATAATTACAATCTTTTTATGATAAAGTTATACTATTATATAGTTATTTTTTACTTTTAAAAAATAATTATATTTTTATTAAATTTTTTTATTAAACAACTCTTTTTATTTAACTTATTTATAACTATTATTAATAAAGAGATTCCTATTGATTACCCTTTTACTTATTTTTAGTGCACACGTTTGGTTATTAATTTTATCTTTATTAATATAACTTATTTTATTAATTTATTATTTATATTTTGTAACATGTTTTAAATTACTTTAATAAATATAATAATAATATTTTTTTATTATCTTATGAAAAAAATAAACACACATACGTATAAGCACATAAACATATTTATTTCTACAAGTTGATATAATAAATATTAATTAAATTTAACTTTGAATTACTTTTAAAACCTTAAATCTTTTAATTTGAGTTACATAAAAATTAAAAAATAATACAATTAATGAAAAATAGTACAATAATAAAACAAATATTCAATATTTAACGTATCAGAAACTATTTTCCAACATCTTATTAAAAATATCGAAACAATATATTAAAAAAATTAAAAATATATATTATGCAATGTAATTTTAGATTTGTTAAAAATAATTAATATTTTAATAAAAAATTAATGATTCTATTTAGTTTTTAAAAGTTGTATATGATATTTTATTTAAATAAGTCATTTTATCTAAATTATTCAGCTAATAATTATTAATCAATTAATTTGTTATTTATTTTCATAAATAATTTATTTATTTATCCATTTAAACTATTGTCACATTAAATATTTTTTTACATGAAAAGACTTATTTATAACTATTATTAATAAAGAGATTCCGGTTGATTACCCCTTTTAATTATTTTTTAGTGCACACATTTCGTTATTAATTTTATCTTTATTAATATAACTTATTTTATTATTTTATCATTTATATTTTATAAAATTATTTAAATTATTTTAATAATTATTATTGTTATTTTTTATTATCTTAAGAAAAAAATAAGCACATAAACATAGTTATTTCAACTAGTTAATATAATAAATATTAATTAAATTTAACTTTGAGTTATTTTTAAAACCTTAATTTTTTTAATTTGAGTTATATAAAAATTAAAAAAGTAATACAATTAATTAAAAATAGTACAATATAAAATAAATATTCAAGATTTAATGAGTTAGAAACCATTTTCCAACATTTTATGAAAAAGATCGGAAACAATATATTAAAAATAATAAAAAATGTATATTATGTAATTATAATTTTAGATTTTTTTTAAAAAAATATTTTTTAAAAATTTAATGATTCTATTTATTTTTTAAAATTTGTACATGATTTTCTATTTAAATGAGTAGTATTATCTAAAATTTTTATCTCATGATAATTAATCAATTTAATTTTTATTTACTTTTATAAATAATTATTCTTATTTATCCGTTTAAACTATTGTTATATTAAAAAAAATTTATATGAAAAAGACTTATTTATAACCATTATTAATAAAGAGATTCCTATTGATTACTGGTATGGTTGTTTTATGTCATAAAAAAAATTAAAATTGAATGGTAAAAAAAAAGACACAAATGATGGAATTCGATAATTGGGAGGAATCATACAACTATCTTTTGAGATGGTTGCAAGTTGTCCAACTAGTTGTTTCAGGTATGATTGTACAATATATAGGTTGATAACTGTTAATTGTTGAGTAATTACGTATAGATTTGTTAAGATTTTTAGCATTGATTCTGTTTTAATTATAGGATTTTTAGGGATTTTGTTTAGTTGAAGATTTTATTGTTTATTTTTCTGTTTAATGCGTTTTGGTTGTGGAAAGAGAAAAGGTTGTTGAGATTTAAGTAAGATTCGAAGAAAGAGAGAATGAGAAACGCTGGAATTAAGGAAAGGAGCAGAAAAAACAGATTTCAAGTGACTTCTTGCTTACGCTAAAGGGAGAGCTCGAGCTAAAATTCACAAAAATCAGAAGAAGCTCTGAACGAAAGCGTCAACGCTACTGAAGGTGTGAAGTGCGAAATAACAGCCGCTCTATAACAGGCATCAGGGATCTTTTATAAAAAGAGAGGCTAGGTTGAAAATGGGATCATCATGTTTTGGAAGATTTTTTGAAGCGCTTTTGCAATCAAGAATTTTCCTTTTTCCTTTTCCATTGTATTTTCACGGCTACCATGCGTAGCTAATTTCTTTTCTTTTTGGGATTGAATGTAATGTCTCACTTTCATATGCACTCTTAATATTATTTTTATGTCATTCAATTTAATTACTTTCGTTAACGTTTTGTTTAGCTTTCGTATATCTCAGATTTTTTATTGTGACTGGAAAACATTATTTGAAATTGGAAATAAACGTTAACTCATTACATGTATACGTTCAGGAATGAAGTGTAACGTAATGACTGTTCATTGCAAATGCTCTTAATGTTGATTAATTTAATCTAGTAACTAGGAATAGAGCTAGATATTTTAAACTATGAATTTCAATGTTAGAGGAATCAATTTGAAAAGGTTTTGATTTGCACAGAAGAGTAATTTAATAGAATGACGTAATTACTTAATTATGAGTGTATGGGAAGGAGAGTCAGTTACAATTCAATCTCAAGGCTTTTATTACTATTAATTTTATCTCTTTTAATTGTTTTCTTGTTACGATTTCTTTAACAAACCCATCATTATTAATTGCTCATAATTCACCATCTATTGATATATATATATTTGGTTTTCAATTAAACTTCGTTCCCTTGTAGAAACGATACTCATCTTATTTACTATACTACTTGAAGACTCATTACACTTGCTGATAATCTGTTAACATAGGTCATCCATTTATTATTGTTGGTGTTGAAGACCACTCCACTTACATCTTAGAGTGCGTCTTTTGGTCTTTTAAGCCGTCAGTTTCAACTATTGTAAATCTATCGTGCAAGTTAATAACATATTCTTAATCATAAAATATTACGAAAATTTAATATCTACAAGTGGTCAGGATGAAAACCAGAACATATTTCCTTTGGCTTTTGCCATTGTTGAAGGGGAAATAAAGGAAGTTGAAGTTGTGATATGGTTCTTCCAATTATTGCGCGAGTACATCACACCTCAGCCAAATGTTTGCCTAATCACTAAGAGAGAAATAATTATTTTTGCATTACAATCTCTGGAAGATGGAAAGGAGATGGGTTGTCCTCAGTTTATTGCATCAGACATATTGCAAAATTTAAAAACACTTAGTTAAAACGAAAATTAATTAACATGTGTCAACACTGGATTTTGTCCAGATGAAGATAATTTTTATTTTTTTTTAACTTATTTACATTCATTTTCTTTTAATTTAAAGTTAAAATAAATTAAGATTAAAATTAAAATATGAATATAATAAAATTCAATTAATTATTTGATAATAAAGAAAATGAAAGAAAAAGAAAATAAAAATTAATTAAAAGAAAAAGGTGGCAG
>Ga0209489_102879_pt1 | contig 34366 bp, 17 predicted proteins | sample SiratrowhiteBW_FD_187527 | JGI IMG/M metagenome (GOLD analysis project Ga0209489, IMG submission 187527) | Root nodule microbial communities of legume samples collected from California, USA - Siratro white BW (SPAdes) (version 2) | ecosystem: Host-associated > Plants > Roots > Nodule | place...
ATATATATATATATATATATATATACATACGTGACAAAAGTTGTTACATAAAGAAAAGTAATCATATTTTAAATTTTAAATGTTTCTTATAGTAACCGATTTTGTTGCAATCCCTCCTGGATTTAAGAAAAATTGGGTACTTTATTAGTTATATATATTAGTTGTAAACTTAATTTTATATATTTCCTATATCTTTATATTTAATTAAAGTTTTTATATTTCCTTCACTGTCCTATTTCTTTGTAAGTTTTTGCCTATTTCTTTAACCTTAAATTAAATTTTTCAGTATTTATATAATATTTTTTGGATACAACCGAAATCTCTCTTTTATTTACGGAAGAATTGGAAATTTAATAAACCCTTTTTTGTGATATTATTAAATTGGATTTTTTTTTTTTCTCTAAACATTCATATTCTTTGAATGAAGAATCTTACAATAAGGAAATAGATTCCTGACATTTAATTAATTTAATTTGATTTTTTTATTAATGTAGGGACGTTACACTTTTCATTTCAAGATTTTATGAGTGAAAAATTTACACCAAAACTCACTATTCTTTAAGTCTTTTTAAGCTTTTTCTTATCCAACTTTTCATGTTAAGTGGTATAATCTCGTGCGTGCCTCTTTGTCTTGAGTATTTTCAGTTGTCTTTATCGTTTCGTACTGTTTTGTCTTGGATTTTTGAAGAACGGAGCCATTACATCATTTGCTTGAGAGACAATATTTTTTGATTTGAATTTGAGGCAAATGTTGAGACATTTTTGGGAACTATTTAAGAATTTGAGTGTGGCAGAGACGTACCCCTATACCTTTTGATGTCTTGTCACTGAGTAAAAAAGATTCTAGGAGTGAGAATTATATTATACGATTGATTAAGGTACAATCAGATAATAATAATAATAATAATTAGATATTTCATAATTAATTTAATTCTGTTATAAAATTATAACAGAATAACAAAATATAATAGAATGAATCTAAACTTATTAAACTTACTATTACGTCTATAAGTACAGGCTCGGTCACCTTAAGTGAGATATTTCTAAACTCTGATTCATATCTCTGTACACTCTAACCCTAAATTGACTTGGGCATCAATTTGGAACGTTTGGAACATTAAGAAAGGAGCATCATCAGAGCAAGACGCGATCAATAAACAACTCTAGAAAATATTGTTGTTGCTGAAGCCAATCGATCTTTTGGAGAACAAGAACACTTAGAAAAATTTCAATAAATTTTTTGCTACTAATACTCAATTCTTGTCTAGTTGTTGTTGTTGTTGTTTTTCTCTATGAAACACGGCAGTTTATTGCCGCTTCTCCGCGTCGATGTGCGGCGGACAAGGACACGCCACATACACGTGTACAACATCGTGTTGGATGCAGCGGGTTGGGTTCGGACGCGGCCCAGTAGTTGGACGCGCAAAAAAGACACCTCGGTTGAGCGGAGAAGCGGCACAGTAAGTGAAAAGCCGAAAGATAGGAAGTGAAAAGAAGAAATCAAGCTGAAAGATAGGAAGTGAAAAGAAGAAATAAAAAAAGAGAAGCTGACAGAAACCATGAAGAAGAAGAAAAGTCGCATTCTGAAAAAGAAAAAAAAGAAGCATATGCTACGGGGAAAGAAGAATAAGCTAAAGTTTTTTAATTTTTAATTATTTATTTATAATTAAATAATATTATTATAATATAATATATATTTACAAAATTTTATAATCATTATTAATATAATAATTTATATTAATAATTATATTAAAAAATAGACTACTAATTATATTAAAATATACTAAATTATATTAGTAATTATATTTTTATAATTTTATCATATATTTTTTAAAATTTATATTATTTATTTAAATTTTAAATTAGAATAATATTTTTTTTTAATTTACGTTTTTTCAAATTAATATTTAAATATAACTTTTTATATAATAATATAAATAAGTTATATTTTAATAAATTCACATATATATATATATATATATATATATATATATATATATTGTCGTGTTCCGTGTACTGTAATTTTTAATTTAGCCGTATCTACGTGTCATATCCGTATCTGAGCTTCATATTCTTGTGAATTTTGTGTAGGTTGCTTTGAAAATTTTTATAACATGTTTATAAGTCATAAGGAGGAAGGAAGTGTCATCATGGACTATCATCAAGCAACCATGGAGGAAATGGTACAAAAATTAGAAAAATTAGAAAGATCGATGAAGCAAAAGAGGCAAAGGAGAGATATAAGATCTACAAGTTCTTCTACAAACTTGGAGGAAAGTGACATGGAGGCTTTCTACCCACCAAGAAACTTGGAGGAAAGTGACATGGAGGCTTTCTACCCACCAAGCCGTGAGAGAAGGAAGAGAAGGTTCCATAAAACTAAACATGGCGAGAAATTGTTTAAGCATAATGTTAGATTTCTTGAGTTTAATGGTGATTTGGATCGTAATGTGTATTTTCTTGTGATTTTAAAGATAAGGAGATTTAAAAACTTGTAATCTTAGAGTTTGAGGATTATGCTTTATTACGGTGGAACAAATATCAAAAGAATAATATTCTTGAAGGTAAAAAAACCTTTGATTACTGCTTGGGTTGAATTGAAAAATGCTTTTAGAAAAAGATTTGTCTTCCACCTATAAAAAATATTAAATCCTCCAACTCTTAAGGCTAAGACAAGGTTTAAACAGTGTGGAGGAATTCTAAAGAAAGATTGAAATGCTCACACTCAAGAGTGAGTTAGAGGAAATTGTGGAAACTAGAATGGCAAGGTTATTGAATGACATCCACCAAGATATTCAAGATGTGGTGAAACTCCAACAACATGAAAATTTGGAGGATATTTTTCAGCAAGAAATGAATGTTAAAAGACAATTGAAGAGGCACCCTGCGTACCAAAAATATGCCTTTTAGAACTCCTCTAAGGATAAGAAGGAAGAAGACAAGTCACTCTAAGGTAAATCTTCTAAACCATATTCTTCATATCCAAAAGAGCATAAACATTCTTCATATTCTTCTCCTAGGTATTCTTCCCCCTCTAAAGATCATGTCTCTTCTTCTTCTTCACTTAAACCCAAATTTGAGGAAAAAAGAAATTCAACAAAATGTTTTAAATGTTTGGAATATGGCCATAATACTTTCAATTGTCCAAAGGGTCATGGTGACGAGGAATGGAGAGATACAATTCGAGCATTGATCTTCATCTTCTCATTCTTCATGATCCACTAATACTTCTTCTTCCAATGGTGAATATGAACTTGTCCTGAAAAAAGGATGACTTGATTGACGCTGGTTTGATTGAGTTCAACTCTATAAAGAAAATTAAACATCAATAATCTTAAGAAAACTAAGAAAAAGTCTGTTGTTAAAGAACTTGAGAGTTAACCTATCTTCTTTATTATTTTACATTATGCATTTTAATTTCTTGCATAAAAATACTCAAATCTCACTCTTTACTTCACTGTTATCACTAATTTTTCTTATTGTAGATAAGTTTTAAACATTGATTAACTGAGTTTACTATTGAATTCGTTGAGAGATGATTTGAGGTTAAGTTTTCTCTTTTATACTATATTCTCTTTGATATTGGATGTTTTAACATTATGTTAAACGATCTAAACTAAAACACATTTAATTTACTTATGAAACAACCGCGATCAATGACAACAAGGTGAATATTATTAGGTCTTTGGTGTTAAAGGATTCAGATATTACCTTTGCCATATTATTAGGAAACTTTTATCGGATAAGTTGCTAAATAAGAGAGAAAACTCAATGAAAATGAATGCTATTTGGAAGTCTAAGAAATTTTAGGGGAAGATTTGTTGTTTGCTATGGATTATTAGCTATGTTTCTTTTATGTTTTCCTTTGCACCAACAAAAACAGTTTTAATATACCATGTTAAAATTGTATTTCTTAAACTTAAACCTGAAAGTTAATTTCAAGGAAAAAGATAACCCAATATTGAAATACTGGCTTATGAATTGTTGTTTACATTTTACTCCATGTGAGGTATCTTAAAATGCACTTATTACCTGCCATTGTTGTATATTTGTGATTGTGATTGTGCAACCTAATTAGTTCTGCTCAATTTTCATGGAATGTGATAGCAGTATTTCTTAGGACAGGATTTCCCATTAATAAAGTTATGTTTTAAAATAAAAAAATTTATTACATAATATTTGAAATACATTGTAAAAGGGCCCTTGAGTTTTTTATAAACATGATGCTTCTTAATATGGCTTAGAGCAACTTAAAATTATTAATCCAGAAGGGTACAAGAGAGGAGGGCAAGTCCTTGCAAGACATGAAAAATTATGAAAGTTCTTACTCCAACCAACTGCCTCAAATAATAAAACTTGTGGCAAAAGGGGGCCACATAATTCAAGACATACACACCCCTTCAAGATGATTTACATGCAGAGTGAACATTCACCATTTTCTTAGGCAACACTGAAGGAACTTGCAGTGCTCTCCACAAATTTTCTTGCTCCCTTAAACCACCTCTTGTCTCCAGCTTGAGCCTTGCAGATGTATAGTTTGCCATCTTTGACAGTTGCTGTAATCAGCTGGTGCTTGCCACCTTCATCTCCATCAGCTGTCCTTGTCAAAACAGACAAACTGTAGTACTTCTTCCCATCAATTTCAGATGTTGCACTCTCTAATATGTTTGCAGTTGCTACAGCACCGGAATCAAAACCACCCTGAGAAATTAAAGTTCAAAAGCAGTTAACATATGAAACAAAACTCCACAAGGGTAAAGATTTTTACACTGTTAACCATTAAAAATCACATCATTGTAAACTTTGCACTGTTTACTGTACTTGACATTCTATGATTGGATGACAAGTGTATTCTAATTAAATTCTAAATGGTAATTGTTCATTTTATTTATGTACCAAAATTTGAATAGGGCTAGCTGGGATTAAAGTAAATGTCAAATATATAATTCTTTTGTTTTCATACATTTTTTTTCCCACTGAATATTTACATTTTTATTTGCTAGACTAGTATCTTAAAGACATTTTGTTTGCATTTACCAAAAATGTCAAAAGGAAAAGAGACAATGGTAAGGTTAAAAGTGTATATCACAAGGCTAGTCATAAAATATGAATCAGTCACCTCAGAGTCAGTTTGGCCAAAGAAGGCTTGTTTCCCTAGCAAATAATCCACCTGCAAAAAGGAAAAACCAAGTCTTGAATTTCAGCCAGCAACTTTTGTCATTATCTTTAAACTTCATAGACGCTATTCACTTAGATTTTGAAGCTTTGCTCAAGGCTATATTGTACATACATGCATGCATACACTGGTTATAATATGGAGTATGAACCTTAATTGTCAAGTAGAAAACAAGCCAAAAGTTACAAGTTTACCTGTGATAGAAACTCCTCAGGTGAACCATAGTCAGTAATGGACTTCTTATCAGTTGCAGTGACCATGACAGCAACATTGCTTGTTGTGTCAAAATTATCCTCATATCTAAGAACCTGGCCTGGATACTCAACCTCTTTGCTTGGGTTCCACTTTGAGGGAATTGAGAGTTTGAATCCATCCCCATTGTATGGAAGGAAGTCTGTGTTTGTCTTTGGCTTTCCAAACACATTGGCTGCAATAAAATCAATAGTGATTTCTAATATTCAGAATGCCCAAAATATTTTAGATAAAAACTATTCTTTGGTCTTTTGAGATAGTTGGTTCATTGACATAATATCAGAAATTCTATGTAATCAAGTTATAAGAAAAATATTCTAACGCTCACTAATCTCTTTCTTTCAATTATACTTGTGCAATTTGTCTAAGTGGGCTTATGATTCAAAGCCAAATGCAATAGAAAAAGACACTCTTAGACCTATGCAAATTTCCCAGTTTGGTCCTCATCACTTTATTTCTTTCATCTTTGAACTCTAACAAGCTATAATTGGCAATGCACAAAATCCAAAAGTAAACTGCACACTTTCATTACAATAAAATAACTTTTCAATTATAAGCACAGGTATTCGAGTTATTTAGCTCTAACTATCATGACAGCAAAGGAAGCGCGATTACCATAAGAATTCAGAACCTGGTTTCTTTAACAAGGGTGGAAAAAGTTAGACTTTAGACCAAACTTTTGTTAAAAAAACAAAGTCTGCATCTACACAGATCTGTTAGGCCTAAAAGGTTTTGATTGGCAAAAAATTTGGCCTTTTTAACTGCATAACTTTTTATAAAAGTTTAAGTATAACCAATTGTCTGATCTATTTCTATTCCTATTCTTCATTGACTATTTAGTTCAATAAATGTCTGCAGTACCCTGCAAAAAGTAACTTTTTGACACTCATATCCAGTGAAATTCATACGAGTCCAGTAAAATGTGAGTCTGATTCTCCATTTGGTGGGTTCGATCCGTGTACTAACCAGTGTGATTCACATAAATTTGAACCAATATGAAAAATTGTACCAACCAGGGTAATGCACATAAATTTTAACCAATGAGAATGTAACATATATAGCAAAACATTCCATAAAATGTGTCGGTAGCACTAATTATTGATATATATATTTTATATATTTGGCATCTCCAAATTTTTGTACAGTACTTATAAAAAAAAATTGACACCCTTAAAATATTTTCTGAAGATCCACCAGTGAAGTGAGTTGAACTATATGAATCACACAACAACATTCAGGTCCCCTAAAGATACTCTCTCTACAACAAATGAGTAAATTTGATGTCAAAGTTAAACTCAAACTGTCAAATTGCATTCCACAGCAACAATTACAGCTTTATCAGCCACCTTTGACAATAATTTTCTGCATGATTGAGGTTTAGAAGGTTTATGAGCCGCCATACAAGGTAATCACTCCAAAGATAAGAGGAGTTGTAAGAACTTCTTATATGTCTTGACGAAAATTTACTTTTAACTTATAAATAAGATAATTTTAACTCCAAGAAATTCTTTTTCTTTTCTATCCTCTATCAATAATATCCTTGAAACATATTAATAAATTGACAGTCAAAGAAGTAGAAAAGGGTAAAATACCAGCTTCTCCATAGGCTGCATCAGCAGGAGAGACCTTGGAGCCAACAGCAGCAGCACCAATGAGCACAGTGAGGGCCAACCTGCGAGAGACAAGGGTGGTGGCATCACCCTCTTGGACAACCTGCTTCTGTGCCTTGCAGACAATGTGGTTTGGTTTGGTGGTCAGCACTTGGCGCTGTGATGAAGCTCTAGCAGGGTTGGTGAGGGCATGGTGGTGCAAGAAACATTGGGTGGAGGCCATTCTGCTCAAAACTCAAATTCTTCACAGTTTCTTTGGCCTGTGAATCAGACAGTATAGTGGCAAAGTGTGTGTGGATTGGAATGGTTTTGATGTGGGGTGGATGATGTGGCGGTGAAAATGTGGCTGGTTGTGGATATTGCATTTGGAAGTGAATGGTTAATGGTATCATTAGATTGGATTTCCGATGTGGGATAAGGGAGTGGGGGTTCTGATTGGTTACACGTGGCACCATGCTAGGTATTGGATTTTCTTCCCGCTAGAGGAAACTCTTTTTACATGGAGAGGAACTTCTGTTGTATGGTTCACAGAGACTCTTGTAATGCTAAAGTGTAAAGAGTAAACTCAATGTGTGGGTAAAATGATCACCAACCTTTTTTTTGCTGATTAGAATTTATTCAATTTTTAAATGATTTTCACCTTTTATTAGATAAATATAACTCATGATTTTATATATTTTAATAATTTAAGTAAATTACATGAATATTATTATTAATGTTTTCAAATTACATTAACATTCCAAAACTTTTAAAATTCTACATTTAGTCATTTTTATGTTACATAGTCATCCACTTAAAAACATTAAACTTACCTTATGATCAGAACGTATACCACTACCATAAAAAAAAAATATAGAAAGAAAGTAAGTATAAGTTATATAAGAGATATCATTTACACTAATAATTTTTACATAAATATACCAAAATGGTATATTCTGTAACGATTTTATTAAAAATAGGTAAATTTTAAATATTTTTGTATTAAGTGACTACATGGATATAAGACAGACAATTGGATTATGTTTTTATGTTAAAAAATTGGTGGTAAAGACAATTTTAACTTTTTTAAAAAAAAAAAAACAATTTTATGTAGACGAAGTTAGACATTTTTTACATTCAAATAATACATACATTATAAAAAATATAGTATCATTTGTGTGTATTGTTATTATATCAGCATTATGTCAAATGTAGGAAAGGATTTACAATGTATTATTTTTCTATTAGACCTAACATATATCTTACTTGACTTTTAATGTTAAATACTAATGGTCTTTATCTTATTTAGTCTTAAGAGTTTTCACTGGTTAGTTAAAATTATAAGGTGTTAATTTAAAAAAAATAAGTTTTATTCATATAGTTTCTTTAAATAATTTTGATGATAAATTATATTATTTTCTTTGTAACGATATTTTTTTTTATTTTTCTATATAATATTACATATTCATTTCTCTTTGTTTTCTTTCAAGGTTAATTTTTATAAATCAATAAATATAGTAAATTTTCTTATATTCTAATTAAATGGTTATATAGTTTTACACTTTATCTATTTCTCTCTCCATCCATGCAATAAATACATGTATAAATTGTTTAAAGATTGGAAAATACATCAATATGTAATTTATATAACATTAATTAAGGAGATCCTAAATCTTGTAAATTACAAAAGAATACAAACAAATATTTTTCAAAAAATTGGAGGCTTAAACATAAAGGAGGATCTTTATCATGTCCATTTCTTTCTTTTATTAAATATATTATTAGTTTTTATAAACCGAATAAATTTTGATTTTGATCCCAATAATATATTTTTTTTGTATTTTTATCTATAATACTTCTATCCCTATTATTATATGAAATCAATAAACTATTTCTGTGTTGAATAAGAGTACATAATTATATCAGGAAATAATCTTGATATCTAAGAAACCTCATTAAATTTATAAAATACATATTATTAATCTATTGTAAAATAAATATTAAAATAAAAATAACAATTTAAAACCTTTGAAAAAAATATATTTTACACCAACTCAGATCAAAATTTACATATGTTATAGGAATTAACAATGGTTATTTCAAATTTTATTTGGTGAACAAAATTATAATATTAAAATTTGAAGTCGATAATTTTGTAAATATTAAAAACATATTTAATTCCCTTGTTGTATTCCCAGCCGTCACGTTTTTTTCCATTTTCCATGCTTACTGCCCAAAAACAAATTTTTTATTGTACAATCTTGAACTCCTTGAAGGCTTCTTCATTAGGTTCAAAATTGAAATCCAAATCAAAGTTGATTACAAATCAAAGCAGAAACACATGATTTGGTGTTGTTGGTAGTTGACTAGTTGGTGTGTTCAGTTATTACTATGCATTCGATTTGCCTGTTTCCTATTGGAGTTGAGATAATCTTTTGATTCCACAAGACACCCTCTCTCTGTTTCTCTCTGCCTCTCTTTTTGTTTCATTCTCCTCTGCTTACTCTGGTTAGCGATTTTCATTTGCCTGTGATTTGAATTTTGTTTTTCCCTTTCTTCTATTAACGGTTGTTGGGTACTTATGTCTTTTGATTGGTGGGTTAAAAGTTATACTTTTTGGGGTATGTTATGATATGTCAAAAGGTCCTGATAATGGTGAATTGAATTAATAAAAAGGAATCTTTAGCACCCTTTTTTTCGTTTTTGCTTTTTTTTTTTTTTTTTTTTTTTTTTTTTTTTTTTTTTAACTTCAGTAGTTCCATTACAATTTTGATGATCTATTCCGGTTACCCTTTTGGGTGATTGAGTTTGCTTAACAGGGTTTTGTATTTCAGACTGCAATAATGATTGAGATTTATTTACTTCTATGAGTGATTCTGCCTAATGAAGTGTGGCATTTAAACATGAAATTCTAATCTTGAGGAATGGTGAAAGGAAGTGTAGTGTTAGGATTTGAAGGCAAAAGGAGTTTCTGACTTTGAAGGGGTCTGTTATGACAGACGAATTTAAGGCTTGTTGCAGAGAAGGGTTCTGAAAAGATTCAAAGACAAAAACACTGTCAATGTGGCAAACTTGAAGAGTTTTAAATACAGAGAGATAGAATTAATTATTTTCTAGATATGTTTCATCTGTGACCTACACGAATTTCTTTGTGTTGAATGGTCGCAACAGTAGCATTAATTAATCATTTCTTATTTTGAAGTTATCAATATGGTCACTGCTTATGTTATGACCTAAAAAAAAATTGAGCCTTGTACATTGTGTTGGTTCTCTCTCTCATATATATATATATATATACATTCATATACGATACTAATCGGTCTTTGACAATGTTCTTTTTGGTTGTTGGTAGCACAGGAACAATGTCTGAGAAAATCACAGCTGAGAACCTTATTGAAAGCCTTGTGGACACATTTGTAGACAAGAAAAAGTCTGTATCATTCTTTGAGGGTGAAAAGTCAGACTCAGTGAGTTCCCAGATCAATAGACTATTTGGACGTGAGAAACCAGTGCACCATATTTTAGGAGGAGGAAAATGTATGGTATTTACAATAAGTACTTCTCTATAAGTTCCATTAAGAGAATAAAGTAAGAAGCAAATGAAATTAACCTTTTCATAAACTAAAATTAGTTTATACATAAACAATTTCATAGAAGTTCTCTCATTAACTTCTCTAAACTTCATTTTAACTTATGCATAAGCTGATTATATTTTATGAAGAAATTTGCTTTTTATTTTTATTTTCTTCTCCTAAAAGTGCTCAGAGATAAAATTATCTAATCATATCCTTATAGTCAATTTATTGTAAAATGTACAGTATTGGCATTAACTAAACCGTTTAAATGATTTTTTGTGTTTGCCTTTGAATGTCATAGCTGCTGATGTCTTGTTATGGAGGAACAAGAAGATTTCTGCTAGTGTTTTAACTAGTGCAACGGTTGTATGGGTGCTTTTTGAATGGCTTAACTATCATTTTCTTACTCTTTTATGCTTCGCATTGGTTCTTGTAATGCTTGCACAGTTTCTATGGTCGAATGCTTCTGGCTTTTTCAACAGGTTATTCATGCATTTTTAGGTCTTTTTGTTTTCATCAATGTTACCAAACTTTACAGCTTTAATTAAGTATGATTTGTTGTTTATGTTGACAGAGCGCCATCTGATGTACCCCGTCTTGTTGTCCCTGAAGAACTCTTTGTGAATATTGCAACTGTAGTTGGTGGTGAGGTTAACCGGGCCTTGAGGTTTCTTCAAGATGCTGCTTGTGGGGGAAATCTAAAGCAGTTTCTTATTGTAAGTTTGCATTTATGTTCATACACTTTGGTATTTTCATGTATCATTTCTTTAGTTTCTGACTTCTATGTTTGCATCAGTACTTGTTTTTTCGTTAATTCCTTTACTGTGAAGTTTTCTGCATATGTTATTTATACCTGCCAATTTTCATGGCAAATGTTTGTTTGATCTTTTCTTATTGTGAGCCTCTATAGTGGTCTAACATTGACAATGAAATAACATTATTTTCCGTAGATTCTTACACATTTTTAGTCTGTTGACACCCATGACAGGATCTTCCAAAGCCACTTTAGACTCAATTAAGAGTGCTTCTGTATAACCGGGGAACTAAATTCAGTTAGGACTTTCCATTGTAGTTTCACTCCCTATTTTAAGGCATAACATTTGTAGGTATTTAGAATTAAGAAGAACGTTGAGTAACTGATGCCATATAGGAAAAAGATAGGTTGCTTGAGGTTGAAATGCCTCATTATAACCCACTAGGGTCTGCTTAGTGAGGGATTTAGGCAGTTTGCATAAGATCCTAAAACCATTAACATACCTAGAAAATGAATTTATCTCTACATGTAGTAAAGAAAAAGTACATGTATTTTTCCATGGAATTTGTGATCAATGGTCAAAACTTCCTCAGGTTGTAGGAGCTTTGTTTGCTGGTGCTGTGATTGGGAGCTGGTGCAATTTCATATCTGTCATCTATGTTGGTGAGTGACCTGCTTTCTTTTCTTCTTTTGATAGCTACACTTTTCCTTTGATTCATACATTGTCTCACATTTTTCCTTTTGAGAAATGTTAAGGATTCTCTCTTTTAACACTTTCACACACTCTCTAATATTAGTTGAAATTTATTGAAAATTGCAAATTTTGATATGAATCACTTCTCATCTAATAATTTTTTCCTTATTTTTGAAAGTAGAACCTACTAAAAACTGTGATTTCCAATAAATTTCAGTCAATAATAGTAGAGTTCTAGAAAGATAGTAAAATGCTCTTTTGCTCTTATTATAAGATTACAGCTTCGTGACTTAGCTGTCATAGGGGTGAGGTTATACACATTTGAGCCTCCTTAGAACCCACAGCAGTTCTCTGCAAGTTTGAAAAAGTATTATACTTAAATGTTTCAACTAATAAGTAAATGGTCACTTTAGTCTTCAAAACTATGATTTATTATTATTTAGGTAACTGGAAGCATTAAAATTAAAAAAAAAAAAAAAAATTCTTTCAAAGTGTAATTTATCTGTAATTTTAGTCCTGCGAGTAGAAAACCCCCCATGTAACATATTTACTATTATTTTGGTCTCTGGATTTGATCACTTTATGTCATTTTCATCCCTAAACTTTAACCATTTATTATTATTTTAGTCCCTAAACTTAGCCATTTATTATCATTTTTGTCATTAAGTGTGGTTAACTCTACGGATCAAAATGACAATGTATCATGTAAAGGGTCTCTAACCACAGGACTAAAGTACTTTTATGAATTTTAATATTTTCAGAGACTTAAGTGACAATAAGTTTTATTTTGGAGAACTGAAGTGACTGTTTACCCTTCAACTAGAATTTTTTCCTCCACAAAACAAACAGTTGAAATTTTATAAAATTAAACTAGCCTAAACTTGATGATGTAAAGCAGAGAAAATAAAACACCTGTTTTTTGATGTGAGATTGAGTTAATTAATCCCAGTTTTATAAGAGAAGATATTGAGATATATTTGAGATGAGATAAAGGGGTGAAGGAATTTATGATAATATGCCATTTTAGGACAAGAACTGAATCTGTTTATAAACAAATACAGGCCAAAGTTCATGTATATTATTTTAAAGATCTAATTCTGCTTAACATTCATATGACACCCCTTATAAGCACCAATGATGCTTCTCCACTTGCAGTTGGGTGTTCATGTTACAGCTGATGTCTGAGACAATTTTTTTGCTCTTAGGTTTTGTTGCTGCTCATACACTTCCAGTTTTCTATGAAAAGTACGAGGATGAAGTTGACAACTTTGTGTACAAGGTTCTTGGTCAGATGCAACATCAATACCGAAATCTTGATGCTAGTGTGCTCAGCAAAATCCCCAAGGGAAAAGGGAAGAAACATGAATAAATCTATCTTATGTTAATTAATCTGAAATTCAATGTCTATTTGAGCACATTATGGTAGATGGGGGTGTTGGAATAAGGTAACAAGGGAACAAAATATTTCTCCATGAATGATATTGAGTGGAATAAATAAAATTGCATTTATTGTTGGTGTTTCAAATGTTATGTGCAATTCGACTAAGTATATGGTTAATTTTGTTAAGTTCAATGTACCTGCTTAACAAGAAAATAAAAAAAGTGAAGTAATCTTTTTCATTAGTTCAAATTCGTTTTATGCAGCAACTTCTCAAAAATGATTTTTTAGTTTATACAAAAAGTTGATTTAATTTTTTTACTGAAGGTTTGTGTGGAGAGATTCTTCATCAGTAATTATAGGAAAGAAAAATAAGAAGAAAAAATGGAATATAGTTTTTCGATAGTTAACATGACTCTATGATAATTTGAGTTGTTAAGAAGAGGCGTAATTAGATTCAAAGTTGTGTTTCAATGAAAGAGACAAGGATTACAAAGAGATAATAGTACACTAGTTCTAAACATTTGAGGGTTTGGTAAATAATAATTATTTCGTTCTTTAAAAGTTTTGGTGTCATAATCTAGTAGATTTAGGTTATTTTCTTTATTTATTTATATAATATAATATAAGAAAGAAAGAAAGATAAAGAAAGAGGGAAAAGAAAGAGGGAAAGAAAGAGAGAAAAAAAAAGAGAAGAATAAAGAGTAAGAGAAAGAGAGAGAAAAAGAAAGAAAAAAAAAATAAAAAAAGAAAGAAATAAAGTAAGAAAGAAAGAAAGAAAAAGAAAAAAAATAAAATAAAATAAGAAAGAAAACAAAAAGAAAGACAAAAAGAAAGAAAATATGATAATAAAATTACACAATGGCAACTTAATGAAAAGAATAAAAATAAGGAAAAACTAAAAGAATGAGAGTTACATTTATTTTTTAGAAAGTGACCTGATAAAAGAATTTATTTCCTAGAAATGAACTTGTTAAAAGAGTTTGTATGCTTTTTAACTTTAATTTGGAAAAAGTACAAATTTTAATCATTGTTGTGATAAATTTCAAAAAACTTCACTTTGGTAAGTCATTACATTGTACAAAGTCATGATAATAAAGTGAACAAAAATTTGTCCTTCGTAGTTCTAATAAAAATTCTTTTAAAAACATAAATAAAGGGTATTCTTTCTTCAATCTTCTTTGCTTCACAATAAAATTAATTTTACTTTTGTTTTCTGTATTGTACAGCTAGATATTTGACCCTAGTAGAAAATGATGAGGTGAACAAATGAAATTTAAATTAACAAGCTTTGTGCAAGATCTGAGGACAGGTCTTTTTCAAGATAGAGGGTATGATACAATCGAGTCTATGAGATTGCATATAAGAGTAAAAGAAGTAATTAAGTTAAAGTCTTCATCAGAAGTTTAATAGAAAATTGAGTCTAATTGGACTTGTTTAGGCCTCCAAACAAACTTCTAGGCCCAAGTTTAAAATTGGAGAAGATCACTCTGAAGACTTTCAAGCTTCAACGTTACAAGACACCTACTTTAAAAATTGTATATAGTGTAGAATTTATTTTAGGTCTTGTATTAAGTCAAGTAAAATAGGATTTTGGACCTTATATTTTGAGGTCAAGGTAGCATAGGAATTTAAATTTTGGCCTTTGTATTTGGGCCAAAGAGTAGAATAGGTTGTCTTCAAATTTTAGGGCTTCTTTTTGGGCCAAACCCTAACCCAAGAGAGAGAAAGCTAGTGTCTAAGATATGATCTAAGGTTGAAGTAACACTTACCCATGCTTCTCATGCTCCTTGCCACATGTCACCATGTCAATGTAGATGATCCTTTCCATTCACGGCTTGACAAGTGTCATTCTCTAATTGAAGAGTTTTTAAGAAGTTTGTCATGCAAGCTAGGGTTAGTCTTAATTTTCTATATAAATAGGATGCTTATGTAACTAATTTTTCAGTTTTGAACGAATAATGAAATGTTGGCCAATTTTTGTCTTTTCAACTTGTTCAAGAACTCTGTAAGAAGTATTCTCCTTCCTAGACTAAACTTTTGATTCCTCTTAAGTGTGTTGGTCTAACCTCACACATAATTCACTTCCAAACTCCATCTCAAACACTTCAAGAACCATCAGTTCCGCTGCATCATGATCAATTCATGTTTAAAGCTTCAAGTCTCCATGGAAGAAGCAAACTGATGCAAGCATGCAAGCTAGATTGCATCAATCAACGTATTTTGTTTATTATTTTATGTTGTCCATTCTAATTTCCTGTAAAACAATCTTCAAATCTCATTCTTTAATCTACTGTAATTACTACCTTTTCTTATTGTATATAAGTTTTGAACTTTGATTGACTAATTTTATTATTGGATTCATTGGGAAACGACTTATAGTTAACTTTTTCCTTTCGTATTAGACAATCTAACATTACATTGGACCATCTAATCTAAAATACATTTAATTTGTTTATAAAATGACTGTGATCAATGACAACAAGCTAAATATTATTAGGTGTTCGATGTTAAAGGATTGAGATATTACTTTATCCTATTATTGGGAAACTTATGGTGTACCGGATAAGTTGCTAAATAAGAGAGCAAACTGAATGAAAATGAAGGCTATTAGGAAGTTTAATAAGCCTTGTTTCTTTTATGTTCTCCTTTGCAACAACAAAAACAAGTTTTAATATCCCATGTTAAAATTGTATTTCACTAAACCTAAATCTCAAAAGTTAAAAGTTAATTCAAAGAAAAAGATAACCCAATATCATGAATTGAATAGTGAAATACTAGCTTATGAATTGTTGTTACATTTTATTCCATATTAGGTATGCTAACATGCACTTATTACCTGCCATTGTTGTATATTTGTGACTGTGCAACCTAATTACTTCTGCTCAATTTTCATGGAATGTGATAGCAGTATCTTAGGACAGGATTTCCATTAATAAAGTTATGTTTTAAAATAAAAAAATTATAACATAATATTTCAAACACTTTGGAAAAGGACCCTTGAGCGTTTTATAAACATGATGCTTCTTAATATGGCTTATAGCAACTTAAAAAGCTTAATCCAGAAGGGTACAAGAGAGGAGGGCAAGTCCTTAGAAGACATGAAACATTAAGAATGAAAGTTCTTACTCCAACCAACTGCCTAAATCTTGTGGCAAAAAGGGGCCACATAATTCAAGACATACAATCCCCTTCAAGATGATTTACATGCCGAGTGAACATTTACCATGTTCTTAGGCAACACTGAAGGAACTTGCTGTATTCTCCACAAATTTTCTTGCTCCCTTAAACCACCTCTTGTCTCCAGCTTGAGCCTTGCAGATGTATAGTTTGCCATCTTTGACAGTTGCTGTAATCAGCTGGTGCTTGCCACCTTCATCTCCATCAGCTGTCCTTGTCAAAACAGACAAACGGTAGTACTTTTTCCCATCAATTTCAGATGTTGCACTCTCCAATATGTTTGCAGTCGCTACAGCACCGGAATCAAAACCACCCTGAGAAATTAAAGTTCAAAAGCAGTTAACATATGAAACAATGTTTGGTTATTGATGATCAAACTCTACAAAGTGTAAAAGATTTTATGCTGTTAACTAGTTGAAAATCACATCAGTATAAACTTTGCACTGTTTACTCATGAGAATCTATTATTGGATGACAGTGTATTCTAATTAAATTCTAAATTGTAGTTATTCATTTTATTTATGTACCAAACTTTGAATAGGGTTAGCTGGGATTAAAAGTAAATGTCAAATATATAATTCTTTTGTTTTCATACATTTTTTTCCCAATGAATATTTTCATTTTTATTTGCTAGACTAGTATCTTAAAAGAAATTTTGTTTGCATTTACCAAAAATGTCAAAGGAAAACAGACAATGGTAAGTTTAAAAATGTACATCATAAGGCTAGTCATAAAATATGAATCAATCACCTCAGAGTCAGTTTGGCCAAAGAAGGCTTGTTTCCCTAGCAAATAATCCACCTGCAAAAAGGAAAACCCAAGTCTTGAATTTCAGCCAGCAACTGTTGTCATTATCTTTAAACTTCATAGACGTTATTCACTTAGATTTTGGCAGCTCTGCTCAAGACTATTGTACATACATGCATGCATACACTGGTTATAATATGGATTATGAACCTTAATTGTCAAGTAGAAAACAAGCCAAAAGTTATAAGTTTACCTTTGATAGAAAGTCCTCAGGTGAACCATAGTCAGTGATGGACTTCTTATCAGTTGGAGTGACCATGACAACAACATTGCTTGTTGTGTCAAAATTATCCTCATATCTAAGAACCTGGCCAGGGTACTCAACCTCTTTGCTTGGGTTCCACTTTGAGGGGATTGAGAGTTTGAATCCATCCCCATTGTATGGAAGGAAGTCTGTGTTTGTCTTTGGCTTTCCAAACACATTGGCTGCAATAAAATCAATAGTGATTTCTAATTTTCAGAATACCCAAATATTTTATATAAAAACTATTCTTTGGTCTTTAGAGATAGTTGGTTCATTGACATAATAATATCAGGAATTCTAGGTAATGAAGTTATAAGAAAAACATTCTAACCCTCACTAACCTCTTTCTTTCAATTACAATTTCTGCAATTTGTTTAAGTGGGCTTATGGTTCTAAGCCAAATGGCAATAAGAAAGCAACTCTAAGACTTTTGCAAAATTTCCACTTTGGTCCTCATCACTTTCATCTTTCACCTCTAACAAGCTAGAATTGGCAATGCACAAAATCCAAAAGTAATCTGGACACTTTGTTTACAATAAAATAACTTTTCAATTAAAGGCAAAGTTATTCTAGTTACTTGACTCTAACTATCATGACACAAAGGAAGTCTGATTTCCTTAGGAATCAAAATCCGGTTTCTTTATTAAGAGTGGAAATAAGTTAGACTTTGGACCAAACTTTTGTTAAAAAAACAAAGTCTGAATAAGAGATCTGTTAGGCTTAAAAGGTTTTGATTGGCCAAAAACTTAACCTTTTTAACTAAATAAATTTTTATAAAAGTTTAAGTATAACCTATTTTCTAATCTATTTTGTATCCCTATTCTTCATTGACTATTTAGTTCAATAAATGTCTGCAGCACCCTGCAAAAGTAACTTTTTGACACTCATATCCAGTGAAATTCATACGAGTCCAGTAAAATGTGAGTCTGATTCTCCATTTGGTGGGTAAGATCCGTATACTAACCAGTGTGATTCACACAAATTTGAACCAATATGAAAAACTGTACCAACCAGGGTAATGCACATAAATTTTAATCAATGAGAATGTAACATATATAGCAAAACATTCCATAAAATGTGTTGGTAACAACGTATTTTTCTGATTATGTCTAGAGAATCCAGTGGTGCATTCTCTCAACAAACAAACAAGCAACAATAAAGCCTTGTCAAGTGAGTTGGACTATATGAATCATACAACACCATTCAGGTCCCCTAAAGATACTCTCTCTACAACAAATGAGTAAATTTGATGTCAAAGCTAAACTCAAACTGTCAAATTGCATTCCACAGCAACAATTACCACTGTATCAGCTACATTTGACAATAATTTTCTGCATGAATGAGGTTTAGAAGGTTTATAATCAGTCCAAAGATATGAGGAGTGCTAAGTATTTTTAGATATAATTTGTAAAAACTTATCTAAATTTGTAAAAACTTCCTATATGTCTAAAATTTATTTTTAACTTATAAATAAGATAATTTTAACTCTAAGAAACTCAATTCATTTTCTTTTCTACCCTGTATGAATAATATCCTTGAAACATAATAATAACTTAACAATGAAAGAAGTAGAAAAGGGTAAAATACCAGCTTCTCCATAGGCTGCATCAGCAGGAGACACCTTGGAGCCAAGAGCAGCAGTACCAATGAGCACAGTGAGGGCCAACCTGCGAGAAACAGGGGTGGTGGCATCACCCTCTTGGACAACCTGCTTCTGTGCCTTGCAGACAATGTGGTTTGGTTTGGTGGTCAGCACTTGGCGCTGTGATGAAGCTCTAGCTGGGTTAGTGAGGGCATGATGGTGCAAGAAACATTGGGTTGAGGCCATTCTGCTCAAAACTCAAAATCTTCACAGTTTCTTTGGCCGGTGATTCAGACAGTATGGTAGGCAAAGTGTGTGTGGATAAGAATGGTTTTGATGTGGGGTGGATGATGTGGCAGTGAAAATGTGGCTGTTTGTGGATATTGCGGTTCGAGGAGAATGGTTAGTGGTATCATTAGATTGCATTTCCGATGTGGGATAAGGTAGTGGGGGTTCTGATTGGGTACACCTGGCACCAAGCTAGGTATTGAATTAAACTTACCCATAGTAAAGGAGACCACCATCATGAAAAGAATATATATAAAAAAAATAAGTATAACTTGTAAGAGATATCATTTACACTAACAATTTTTACATAAATTTACCAGGACGGTGTATTGCTTCTTGATTTTATTAGCATAGGTACATTTTAAAAAATAGGTAAATTTTATAAAATTTATAGATATGAATAAATCGTGTTACAAGACTTATAAGAAGTGGTGTTTTTAACTTTGAGGATTAATGGTTTTCCTTAAATGAGGTTATGCTATCAAATAGATTTTTTTTATTTTTTTTTATTTTTTATTTTTTATTTTTTTTATAAACGGTTCTTAGAAATAGGATTTCAATTTTTTTTATAATTCTTTTTAAATTGTATTTTTAAACACGACTTTGATAATTTTTTATTTTTATTTTTTAAATAACTTATTTTACATTTTCTTAGTTATTAACGAATGATTTTTTATTTAATAATTGTTTTTTTTGTTTTTTTTTTTAATTTTTTATTGTTCTTTTTTAGAAATTTAAAATGAAAATTTTGATTTTAATTTTAAGTTGATATTTTTATTTCATGTAAATTTGTGAAATTAAAAATAATTAGATATTATATTAAAAAATAAATAAAAATGTTGAACATCCATAATGAAGAAAAGGAAATTTAATACAGTGATCATTAGTTTTAAACAATGATACTAAGGTAAGGTTAAAAAGTATTTTGAAGATGACATTGTTGGTTATAGTTAGTACACATAGTACAAGCTTAACCAGGTGAGTTCCGAGATCTAAATTCACAAGTTAAGTGCTCATGCTTTTGATGCAATAGAATTGGTATTATTTTTTTGATGCAATATTGGTATTATTTAATTCTTGTAAATTATGTGATACGTATGTTTCTAATAATATGATTAATGCCTTGTTTTGTTTTAGTGAGCCTAGCCAAAATAAAAAAAGCAATCCTGAATCTGAATTTTCTTTACACTTGTTACGTCCGAGTCAAACAATGAATTTGTTTTTATTTCTTTAAAACCCGAGCACATAATAAAAACAATTTGTAACCTAGACCTCAGTTTAAAAAACAATTAGTCATAATAAGCACAATAAGAAGGTTTTAATTTTGGTATGAATAAGAAAGGATTCTAAATTTCATGTGGATAAGTGAAGACTCATAATATGAAAAGCTAATCTCATATAGAGATTAGGATTGATTTTTTTTTCCTGAGAGAGGTATTAAAACTAATTCTTGGAGAAGTGTTAAAATTTAAGAGAGTCGTTAAAACTCGTACCTGGAGAGATGCAGAATACTTGTCGTGGAGTGATGTTGAAAACTCTTAAGTGGTTTGCTTAAGAGGACTAGACATAGTCCTGGTCGTGGGGTGAATCAGTATAAATCTATGACTACTTCTCTCTACTCTACACTTTGTTGCACATTTTTTATTTGCTTATAATTTGCAATTTAAGTTTAAGCTCCATTCAACCTTTCCTTTTGGAGCTAACTACACTATCAATTGGTATCAGAGCTAACTTCAAAGAGTTAGTTCTTAACAAGACTTAAAGGAAAAGATCCTTGGAGAACTCATCAGATTCAAAGGTCAATCAATTAACAACTAACCCTTGTTTAATGGACAAAAGTACGATCACTAGAAGCTGAGGATGTTATCATTTGTGGAATTCAACATTGTAAGTCTCATGAAAGTCATCAACGCAGGTATTTCCTCGTTATTTGTCTCCTCTAAATAGATTACTGATCATTTATCTTGAAGTAAGGAGTAGATGGATTTGTATCGACTAAATGCCAAAGCCAAACATATTTGTTGTATGCTTTATCTAAAGAGAAATTATCAAAAGTTCATGCTATAGTAAGTGCAAAAGAGGTGTGAGAGACGAGTGGTAAGGTGGTAAGAAGAAGTAAACTTACTCTATTAAAGATCTTGTATGAAATGTTTATTGTGGAGGAAACGAGTTCATATAATCCATGATAGCACAATTCCAAACTAATTTGAATAGTCTCAGATCTTTGGGTATAGTCATTAGTCAATATGACATAAATGACAAAATACTTAAGACTCTTCCTAAAAAATGAAGAGCACAGGAAACTGCCTTAGAGCATCTAAGGACCTAGAAGTCATGAAACTTGAGGAACTAGTAGGTATACTAATCATTCATGAAGAAGTTCTGCAAAAAAGATGAAAGAAATTATAAGGGAAAAAATTTAGCCATCAAAACAACCACTTGGTTTTGAAACTAACACATTAGTAAACCATATTTTTAAACAAAACAAAGCATAGTATGGTCTCAAACAAGCTCCTAGAGCTTGGTGTGAGTTATTTTTTGGTTGAAAGCAATTTTAAAATAGGAAATGTAGATACCACCTTGTTTAATAGAGACCATCTAAATGGTTTTATCCTAAATCTTTATGTAGATGATATAATATTTGGTGTCATTAATGATCTCTTGTGCAAAGAATTTTCAGTCCTTGTGTAGAAAGAATTTGAAATAAGTATGATGGGAGAACTAAAATTCTTCCTAGGTCTCCTTAACAGACAAACGGTCTAATCGTTGTATATCAAATTAAGTATGTCAAGGAACTTCTAAAGAAATTTAGGCTAGACGAAGCTAAAATCGTGTGTACCTCAATGCATCCCATAACATCTCATAGTCTGAAGAAAGAGTCTAAACCAGTAGATATTATTGAATATAGGCAAATGATTAGATCACTATTATATCTAACATCGTGTAAGCACTACAAGAAAATACACAATTAGCTACCAAAAGATGTGTAGGTTATGTGACCCACAGAAGAAGCGTGTGCCAAACCCACTCTACCACGCAGAAATCCACGCACATGAGAAAAAGAAATTTCAAATAGAAAATAAATTCAGTTTGCGTGTGCTAAACCCACGCAACCTGTAAAAAAAATATAAAAAAAATAAAAGAAAAGAGAGTGACGGCAAAATATGCGTGGACTGGACCTGCAAATAATGAAAAAAAATAAAAAATGAAGTATGTGTGGGATAAACCCATGCAGAAAGCAAAAAAAATAAAAGAAATAAAATAAAAAAAATATGCGTGGACTAGACCTACCAACAATGAAAAAAAATTAAAATAGAAAATCAATGCATTATGCGTGGGCTAGACCCATGCATAATGCAAGAAAACTTAATTATAAAAATTTAATTGGAAGTAGCGTGGGCTAGACCCATAAAAAATGTAAAAGAAAATTTAAAAAAATAAAATAAAACCAAGCAGGGGCCAGACCCACACACCAAAATATTATTTACAATTAATTAATTGTAAGCAGCATGGTCTAATAGTTAAGTATTTTGAATTAATAATATAATAATAATCATAACATGACAGAAAAATTCTTCTGCTTTGATAGTTAAGGATTCTGTCCAGGTGCTGAGAGGTTATGGGTTCGAATCTCTCCTGTTACACTTTCTCCAAAACTTGAATAAAAGGTTAATGGTGGGTAATAAAAATATAAATAAAAGTAATATAAATAGAGATAATAATAATAAGATTTTTTAAAATCTTTTTTATTATGAGCGTGGGCCTAACCCTCGCAAGCTTCTTTCATTTTTGCGTGTTCAGTTCGTAAGTTGCTTCCAAGGTTTTAGCGTGCACTGCCTGGCCCACGCTTTACCGACTCAATAGCATGGGCTTTTGTATCTTTGCCTGGGTTTTTGGCCCACGCTAAAACTAGTATTTTTTGTAGTGAGGCCAAATATTATGTTCAATGTCTATTTGTTTGCTCGTTTCCAATGAGACCCAAGAAAGGTACACCTTACTGTAGAAAAAAGAATTTTTAGATATCTTAAAAGTACTACTAATCTAGGTCTTTACTACAAAGCAAGAGAATTTTTTTGCTTGCATAGTTACTATGACGCGGACTATACTAGAGACAAAGTAGCAAGGAAGAGCACAAGTGGAGGTTGTCATTTTGTAGAAGGTAACCTAATCTCATAGACTAGCTAGAAACAAGGAACGATTGCCTTATCCATAGCAAAAGCTAAATATTTCAGTTGTACATAGTTGCTCATAACTGCTTTGGATTAAGAATCAACTTGAGGATTACAACGTTCATGAAACAAAATAGTGGTGCAATTAGTTTGTCTAAAAAACTTATTTTTCGTCCTAGAGCAAAACATATTGAAAGTAAATATCATTTCATACGAGACTATGTTCAAAAGGGAATAATTGTTTTATATTTTATTCCTATAGAGGATCAACTCGCAAATATTTTTACAAAACCTCTTGTAAAAGAGCGATTTTCGAAATGAGAGACCTTTTGGTTAAGAGTCTTGTTGAAGAAATCTTTACGTTCATAACATTTTTTTCATTAAAGGATATAAGATAGATATTCAAACTCACTAATCTTTGTAAACCCATTAGTTTTTAAAAAATCGCAAGTCACAATTGTGACATTGAGTTGAATTCTCTAGATATTTGATTGATAGATTGATTTCATAGTATATATTTTTACATGAATATTTGATTGGTTGATAATTTCATAGCATATTTTTTACATGAATACCTGAATATTTGATAAAATTTGTGATTGAAAACATGCATTTTCAAATAAATTTGAGTTGAAACTTTTTCTCTTTCCCTATTACTATTTTAAAATCCCACATTTATTTAATCCAATCAACCCTAGCAGGAAAGCGCTCAACCTAAATTCTAAGGTATTTGTAAACCTTGCACTATCATATACTCCTTGAGAGAAACCTTTAAAAATTTAGAGTAGATGGATTCTCCAATTCTGATTCCTTCATCTACTTTTTATTCTTCCCCTTCTAACCATAAATAACTTTCCCCATTTTCTTAATGGGAGATAAGAGCCCACTCAATGAATTATGATATTCCGCTTGTATAGGTAGAAGATGAAAATTTGAAAACGCCACTTAGGTTTTTCTTTTACGATGTGGAGGACAATGTGGTTGCGTCCATAGTAATGTGCACCATTTGATACACGGTTAGGTATTTTGATCTAAGACCCTTGGGGGTCGTGCATTAAAGAACTTATTTTTTCATAATTAATGTTATTAAATGCATGCAAGAGAAAAAAAAAATCTTTCCACATACTCATTTAAACAAATTGGTTTTATTAAGACAAAATTTATGGTCTTAACTTGAGTTGTCCTTGTTATTTTTGATCTTTTTCCCTAGACATTATTAGATGCTCAATCCTTTGGAGGTTGACTTTGATACCAATAATGAAAAATAGAGAAATTATAAAAAAGGAGGATTTAATTGTAATTTAATTAAACTTAAAAAATTTACAAATATAATTTGTTTAATGGTGTTAAGATGATGAATTGGTTTGAAAAAGATGGACTTAAACATAAATATTTCTCAACAAGTTTCATTTGATGAAATACAAAAGCTATATCCTCAAAATTTTACATCAAATTAGTCAATGGACATATTTGAAAATTTATTTTATCCTCGACTCTTTCAATTTGAGTGTTCACATTAGACATGTGTTTCATTGCTCAACTGAATCACTTAATTAACATATTTTCGTGTCTGCCTTACAAAGTGATCAGATTATAGTTCTTGCATATGATCCACCAATACAAATGCAAATCAAATACTTCTTTTTAAATACTTTGATAAAATATTAGGGTATGTATTCACACATTAAATCTCCTTCTTGATTTAGTACAAACAATGATAACATGTAATATAATAAAGATAAGGAAGAGAGAAAAACACACAATAATTTATATCGATTCATTTGTCACAACAAACTACATCCAGTTTTTGACCAACAAGTCAAGTTCAACTAAGCAAACTAATATTGATAAGTACACTAAAGTATTATTTGGACCCGTATATGGATTAACCCATTGAGTAATCTTCACCAAACCATTTTTGGCTTAATAATTATTCTTTCTCAAAATACTTCTAGCTTAATAAGTATTTATTTTCAAAGGGATGATCTTAATGTTAGAAGATAAGATGATAGTGTAACTTCTAGCAAAAATTACAAAACCAGTGGTTTAGATAAAAATTTTATCTAAATCTCCTAATAAGCCTCAAATATTCTTACAGAAGCAAAAAGTATCATCTTTCTATATGTGAAAAAGGAAATATCTCCTATTCTGAGTTTTATGAATCACTGAATTTCAACTTATTGTTGAATATTGAAGAGAGTTTCATTTAAAAAAAAAACGCGCTACGTACTCAAATTAGTAAAACCTTTTGATAAATATAAGAAATAATTAAGTATTAAGTATATGTATTTATAAGTTTTTAAACTTCCAACAATAAATATAAGTAGTTAGAAATAAAAATATATTTGATTGTGAATAAATATTTGAATATTAATTTTGTTTATTAATTGAGTATTTGATCATTGGAGTGAATAAATAACTCACAATAATATTGAATTAAAATGTACTAGTATGCATAATCCAAGTTTGTTGGACGTAGGTAGATCCATAAGCAATGGATTTTGTTTTACTTTTACTAGGCTGTAGTAGGACGTCATATCAAAGAAGGGGTCTCTTGTCCGCTAACATTAAGCAACCAAACTCCCACTAGAAAGGTGCCAAAACTTCCTAGTTACACAAAATTTATTTCATTAATTCCAAATAAAAGGTTCAATGCTTTCTGGAATGAGAAAAACACTTGGGTCCACACAACCAACATGATAAAGTTTTAAGGTGAAACTTAAACTACACAAAAGAATATATGCATCTTGGTCTCACTTAAGAAATTGGAGCCACAACCTGATTGAAAAGTCATGAGAGAAATGAAGAAGCACACACAAACACGCCTTTAACCTTTCTTTCTGGGCAAGGTCACATTTGATCAAAATCATGTGTGGCAGAATTTTTGATTTGGGCCTCTACTTTCACCTTTATGGAGAGATTTTGGTATATCCAAGTCATCATGGGTGTGCATGCGACAAGGGCACTCAAGCGTGTGTGAAAATTCATGGCTCCACACTTTGCATGAGCTATGCAACAAGAAGCCATGAGCCTTCCTCAAGCTTATGCCTTGCCCTCTCACACTCCACTAGGTTAAACTTTCTGGACCATTATACCCTCTTTGCAAGCATAAAAGCCTGCTAATTCTAACACCAAAAGTTCCTAAGTGCTAGTAGTGAATGGTGTATAATATACCATAAAAAAGAATATTAGACCCTCACCCATTTTTCAGTAGAATCTTCGTCTAAGACTTGGTTAATAATAATACTAGAACCTAACTCTTTTGTATTACATAAAATGTACTTGTGCTAAAAAAATGTATGATGAAAAAATATTACTAATATCATAAATGTCACCATACTCAATTTTTCTAAAGTTCTTTTATAAGGATATTAATTATTCAAATTAAAATGAACTCAAATTTCTAAAATTGGATGAAAAATTGTGATTAAGAGATTTTTTTTTATCAGAAAAAGAATTTAATTAAGTGAAATCATAAACAAGAGTGCTTCAACAATGTGATTGTGATTAGGAGATGAGATATCACTAAGTAATTTTCAACGTAAATTGAGTATTATAGGATATCTCACATTAATATCATGGTAACTGAAGTAGTGTAACACGAGAGAGAGAGAGAGAGAGAGAGAATACAATTTAATTTATAAGATTTTGTTTTTTAAGTGAATACTTAGATATGCGAATCCTTGTGTAAAGATATGATCCTATTGGAGAGAAAATGCACATTGGACACTAGTTATAAGATAAATTAAAAATAAATTTCTTCTCTTTAATTATTTTAGTATCAAAATCTATTTTCTATAATCTATCCGTAATTATCCGATAATGTGAAAATTCCAATTATTAATAAGAAATTACGGTGTAGATATACCTTTTAAGTTAATAGAAAAGTGTACTAATCTATTTTAATATTATTTTTTTATTTATATATTATTTTTTCAATAATTATTACATAGAATAATTAGTGATTAATTATGTTAACAAAGATATGAGAGTAAAGATTACTTTTATTCCTTTTATGAAAGACAGTTATTCTAAATACATGGAATAATCAAATAGTAACAAAATAATTACACAATCTCTAATAATCCTCATATATAATAATTATATTTATCATTCCTTAATATATTCTAATATAATCGTTAATTATTTTCACATAATAATTATTTATTATTAATAATAAATACAAAAACAAATTAGGAATAAAAATTGATATTTCATTTATAACAAATTGATAGTGCTTTAAAATTTTTTGTATCCCTTTATTAAAAGTTAAAACTAGTAATTTTGGAGATTGAAGGAGTATCGATTATAATTTATAATTGAAAGATGAAAGAATTTTTTTAATATTCTTAGGGCATAAAAACTAATCGAATATATATTTTTATTTAATAAAAAAATAGGCTAATTTTCGGGTATAAATGAGTGGGAGACCCATGCCTTCATAGAGTCAACATAAGCAGTTAGAAAACCAGTTTGTTAATAGTTCCCTCTGCTTCTGATAACCACTGCAATATGCTGCTTTTCATTTCTTGCATAAAATCTGGTCTGCCTTTGTTTGTCAATGGCAATGACTGGCCAGAAACTATATTTTCTCTTAATCATCGTGAAGGTGATGATGATGACGATGATGATGATGGAGTTGATGTAGCACCAGCAGCATAGTGAACAATATGTTGCAGAAGATGAAGAAACCTTGAGCCTGTAATAATACATCAATATTCTCATACATGATGCACTTTTTATGGCTCATAAGCATGAGTATTTATCTATATTTATGTAATAATTGGTGAGTAAGCTTCTATAGACTTGCTTAGCTTTATATAGTTATTGATGTTTACATATAATATTTGATATTGTTTAGTACTTTTGGTCACGTCTTATCCATCAGTTGTAACTGATATACTTGTATTTTTAGTATATGAATATTGTTTATGAAGTTTTACTTGCAAGACTTCTTCTATCTCTCTTCTTAACAGATGTTTTGCATGTGTTGGAAGTGGTTTAAAGCCATGGCTTCACCAATATATACTTCATAAATGGTTTCCTTTATCATCTTTTCATTTTCAAGTTTCTTCCATTGTTGGCAAAATCTGATTCAGGGACTACTTATAGTGTAGGCAACTTTCATGTGTAATTTTATGGTTTTCTCCTGAGAGTTGAATTTCACTTGCTCAACAATGGAATAAGGGTTTGCTGGACTGCTTCAAAGAGCCCAAAATACACTAAAAAATGAGACTAAAGTTAGATAAAACCTAAACAAAACCATAAGAAGCCAAGTCTGTAAGACTGAGAATGTTTAAAAACCGACTAATTTTTGTTAAACGTGAATCTAGTATTTTTTTTTTTCTTGATCATGAATAGTTTCTTGAAAAGTGAAAAGTGAGTTTTCAAAAATGTGAGATCAAACACAAGCCTAATTTGACCGTACAAAGTAGAGACTTGAAACAGGTTTAATCTGCTAACCTAACTTGAAGGTTTTTTACAGTATGATGAACTAGCATCTTTTTCCTTTTATGCATTGAAGAACTAGCATCTAATACCGTGTTCACATGTGACATAATACTGTGTTTGATATTTGCATAATCAGAATCTAACATATGAAATACTGTGGTTGTTTGTGTTCTGGTGTTAATATGTGTAAATTCAATCTATAATGAATTAATAGCGCAAGAAATGTGTTAGGTGAAGACATAATGTAATAAAAAGTACTTTTTTCTCCATTAATGAGACTATCAAATTTTATTTTTTTCAAATGCATAAATATTTTTACCTTCCCTTTGCAATTTTCTCATAAGCTTCTTATGTTTTCTAATGGATTGGTGCATAGCTTGCCTCAAATCTGAAGTGGAAGGAAGGTATGAGGTATATATATATATCAAAGCAAATAATATTTTCCACATTAATTAGACCTAAAACACTTTGAGAGATAGCATATGTATTATATGCCCTATTGAATTTTGGAAAGTGGAAATCTTTATTTTATAGGTCATGGTTGCCCACTCATATCGTTCATCAATTAGTTGCTAATCGTATATATTTCATCTCCTTCTGAAACAATATTTACATAACCATATTTATATTTATATATACTCAGCAAGGGCAAAAATTCTTCACCATTATTCAATCAATAGCTAAAATAGTACTACTTAATGAGTTAATATATTATAAACAAACTTACTTTATTTTTATTTCTTATTCATCTATCAATTTTTGTAATATTTTTTTTTTTTATGTTACTCTTTCTTCCTTTTAACTCAATTCACCACAAAATAATAAGTACGTTATAATTTTCCATGTTGAGTGGTACAAACAAAGGCAAGTAAGAATATATATATATATATATATATATATATATATATATATATATATATATATATATATATATATATATATATATATACACGTATGTATATAAATGATGAATCCATTGATTTGACTAACTTTTATATGATTAATGTGTTAGAATTTGCAACATAGTATTATTTAATAATTAAAGTAATTTTTTTTTCTCATCAACAAAAAATTATTATTTAATAATTAAAGTAATTGTGATTATTGAGCAATCTTGATATGGAAATTTAGGATATATATTATGTTAAATTATATTTATGGATATTTGCTGTTTAGTATGATGCGAGTGAGCCTGTGATATAGGTCTAGTTATTACTAATTACATGCCTAAATGCAAGGTTTTTTTTATGTCTTTGAAAGAATGTAAAACTATTTATCAGAATGTTGTGCAAAACCCTAGCACTCAGATAAAAAATAATTCCCTCCTACAGTCCACGATTCTAATTAAGTGTAAAAGAATTTGGACTCCCCTTCATGTAGCTCTAGGTAATTGCTTTGAATGATATGAACATGCATAATCTTTCAACATTGTGTTTTTGTAAAATTTGTCAATTAATATCCAATTCTAGGACTGGTGCATTGTAGTTGTATTATGTCAAAATAATGTTGACATATAGATTCTATGAATGTTTCTTATTCTAATTTTTGACAATTCAGACAAAATATTTTAGGTTTTGATGTGATTTTGTGCTACAACGAAAATAGTTTAATATATGTATATTTAATATTCTGTAATCTTGAAATATCTTAAAAATTGGACCCAAAAATTAATATTTTATATCAATTCATTACTGTGCCAATATTTTCTTAACTTTGAATTTTGTGGCTATTCTACAAATTCCTTTTGTCTAAAAGCTAATTTGCTAAAGTTTATTTAAATTTTGTTACAATAAAAAATGAGTTATCCATTTTCTTATGTGGAAATATAATTTAAATTAATAAAATTTTATTTTATTTTATTTAGCTAATGTTTATAAATTTTAACTTAAATTATTACTTTTCCTTGAGATTTTATAAATTTAAAAGATATAATTAATAAAAGTTACTATAAGAATATGACGATTAAACTACTAGAAAATAGTGTTTATCAAATATAAGACGCAAATAGAGTGACTCAAATCCATTTTAAAATCATATAAAAACAATTCAATAATTAGAGTAAGTCAAATTCACTCTAAAGTCGATATTACATGTTAGGAGAAAAAAACATAAAAAATGGCTTAAAGTTTGTTAATGAAATAAAAAAAAAGATTATTTTCTTAATAATTACAAAGACTAGCATAAGTTAAATTCACTCTAAATAGATATAAAAGTAATCTAATTAGAATAGGTCAAACCTACTCTAAAGTCCACATACAGTACAATTCTTCGTTTTTTTTTTTTTATTTTCAGTTTCAAAAGTTTTAATTTTTATATATACATTTCTTAGTACATAGTGTTGGCTTAGCTGACATTTTTCTAAAATTTTTTTATTTCAGCTTTTAAGTTTTTATGAACATAACTTTCATAAGTATTTTATAATTTTTGTACTACAAAGTGTCAACTTAGTTAATACTTTAAATTTTCTTTTCAGCTTTTAAGATTTTATTTATTTTTATAAGTTTTTTAATACATAGTATTATTTTAGTGGACATTTTATATATTTTTTGTTTAATTTTTATATTTAAGTGTGAAAGGTTTTAATTTTTTATATTTTTTATTATATGGTATGCCGACGCATAACCATTAAATAATCTTATTTACTTTTTTACTTTACTCTTTCTCACTTTCCCGTTCTTTACTCTCATGCAAATTTCTCGGGATCTCTCATCTTCATCATTTTTCTATTTCTCTCTTGCGCAACTCAATTTTCTTTTCTCTCCGGCTTTTGCTCGAGTCCAAAAATACATAGGGAGACTTAGATTCATAAGAGTCCACAAGTGGAGGAAATTTCTCTTTGAGCGTTCAATATTTGTGCTTTGTGAATGTTTTAGGAAACCCAAAATCAATGCTTGTGGTTTTGATGTTGTTTGTGTTTGAGAGAGAGGGTGAGTATTTTTTGGTTGGTAATACTTTATTGTCATGAATAAATAAGTTTGTAGCTTGTCTTTTAGCCAATTTTTTTTATTTTTTTTTTCATTTGTGGATTTAGTGGGTGTTTTCGTTGATAAATGTTTCAGTTTGTTTTTGAAGCATAATTTTTTTGCCATTGGAGTGTAGTTTGTAAATTGAATATTGAATAAATTGGGAGTTGACTAAAATATTGAATAAATTGGATTTATGCTTGAATATTGAATAAATTGGGAGTTAGATGAAAATTCTCTCCGTGATTGTTAATGTGTGTGGGTTTTCCTTTGTCAGGTCGAGTTATTTTTGGTTGAGTTTGGAGTTGGTTTTGAGTTTGATTACTTTTTACACATGTAAAATTTAGCCTAAAATGTGTATATTTTTAGAAGTAAAAATTGGCCCGTGGATTCTTGGTGAAGAGGCATTGTTGAAGTTAAGCTGAACGTATTGTTGTATTGTTGACCATGTATTGTTGAAGAACTCATAGTGAAGAGCCATAGGTTGTGCTTTGGCAAGTTTGGTTATGTGATTTTAATGTCAGTAGTCTAAATGTTAGTGTTTTGATGGTGTTTTTTACTTGGATATTATGATGCTATTTTTGTAGTATGTTGATTTATTGGGTATGATTTTCCTTAAATTAATTTTACTATGTTTGTTATGCTTGGTTGGATTGAGATGGGCCATCCTCTTATGTACAATATGAATTACTTGAAAACCAAATATCATATAAATTAAATGTTTTAGTTAAGGAATTTTTAGTTTTAGATGTAAGGTAGAATAATATAATGAAGTACTTAATAGAGTGTTCAAAATTTTTAGCTAAGAACTAATTTTTTATTTTTGTTTTAGCACGAGCCAAACCCACTCTAAGACCTTTTTTTTAAAAAAAAAAAATTACCGTGAGTCAAGTTCACTCTAAAGCAAACACAAAGTCTTTTTTTTTTTTTTGTATTATTGTTAGCTTTTGCAATGCAACAATTATTTTTTTAACACTTAGCATTCGTCTAAACAACACTTACCCCTCTTAAATTAAATTAAAAAGTAATATTTTTTCTAGTTAGTGTCATCCTGACTAACGTTAATAGTAATTTTTTGTCATTCTATTTTTCCTTTAGTGTTAGTATAGTCCATGCTATATTAAAAAAATAAAATATTTTATTTTTCTTAGTGTGGACTTGGCCCATACTATTTACGCTCATTTCAACAACAACACTAAATCCAATAGCTATCAGGCTCTGCATCAATTTTTCAACCGACACAATTCCCACATATAAGGATCCTTTTTCTCTTTTTGTGTCCACTTTTTGCCAACTCTATTTTATTATTTTCTTGTGGTAAGTACTTAATTTATTATTATCAAAATTAAAGTTTATACTTATAATTATTAAAAATTTAATATTGAAAATAAAAAAATGTAAATACAACTTAGCTATTTTATTATTATTTTGTAATTTAATGATGAAAACGTTGGAATTTAAAAACAATTGAAAAAAAAATTGTAAGGAATAGTGAAGACTAATTAAAATGACTTAAAATAATAATGATAAAGTCACTACAAGAAAAACTCAATTTACTCACGGATTATTACCCACAGATCTGTATTCGTAGGTAAATTCAGCAGTACTCACGGACTATTACCTACGGATTTGTATCTGTAGATATTACCCACGGATTTAGGTCTGTAGGTATTATCCACAGACATAGATTCGTAGATATTACCCACGGACACAGATCTATAGGTATTACCCACGGATATTTACCCACGAACTATTCCCGTAGGTAATATTTACAGACTTATGTCCGTAAATAATACCTACGTGGGTAATACTTAGAAACTTATTTCATTATTATTATTTATCTTATTTTCCCTATTATTAGTGTTATTAGTATTATTAACAATCTCTTCTAAGTGAGATTCCAAACCAATTCCCATACATATATATAGAACTTATCTTATCACTAGACCAAATCAATTTTGTTATTATAATATAATTATTAGTATTTTTATTAAGACTATTATTATTATTATTATTATAAATATTAATAGTACTAATAATATAATATTAATATTAATATTAATATTGATAATAATAATAATAATATTAACATTAATAATAATAATGTAATAATATCAATAATGATAATAATATTAACATTAATAATAATGTAATAATATCAATAATAATAATAATAATAATAATAATGATATTATTAATAATAATATTCATAATGTTAATGATAATAATATTATTATTAATAATAACAATATTAATAGTAATAT
>Ga0209489_102880_pt1 | contig 34356 bp, 15 predicted proteins | sample SiratrowhiteBW_FD_187527 | JGI IMG/M metagenome (GOLD analysis project Ga0209489, IMG submission 187527) | Root nodule microbial communities of legume samples collected from California, USA - Siratro white BW (SPAdes) (version 2) | ecosystem: Host-associated > Plants > Roots > Nodule | place...
CTATATTATATATATATATATATATATATAATATTTATATTATATATTTATATAATAGAAAATAGAATAGTAATTAGTAAAATTGAAAATTAAGAAAAAAAACTAATAATAGGTATTTTCAAGTGTAAATTAATTTATAGTTGGAGGTATTATCTTGGGGATTTAGATGAGAAAAAAGTTTGGATTAGATAAAATAATCATGTATAGACTTGATGAATCTCATTTATCTTGACTATTCACTGACAAAATGATTTATATTTGTCTACCTATTATATATAGTAAATTTTATATAAACATGATGTCTAATATCATATTATTAATCTATTTCTATGGTATTTATTCTAACTTTTCTTGTATTCTTTATTTCTTTTTTCCATATAAATGTTAAAATAAATACACACGAGGATAGGTGGTTTTCCTATATATCGGACAATTCTTGGCGATCGTCTAAGCTACCTTTCTAGGGATGCTACCATCCTAGAGATGTAGTGGAATGTAGACGCTCAAAACAACATTGTAATGTTTCGGGGTCAAGGATCAACCCTCATGACCCTTCTGGATGACATAACTAACATCAATCTAACATAACTAACATCAATCTAACAGGTCCCATTACCGTCACCTTTACTATTTCCTGCCACATCTGTTCACGTAGATTTGTTATATACCATACCATTGGACTAGTTGATCCTTGAAAAATGATAAAGTCACAACCATATAAAATATGTTTATATATATGTATATATTCTAGTCAGAAAGAACTAATGAATAATTGTAACTAGGTATTTTGTATAATGTTAATATATATAACACTGTAAAAAAGTGTGTTAGATGAAAAAAAAAATACTAGCCTACGTGAATAAAATATGAAAAATATTTCTTAATAAATAAATTTTTATACTTTATAAAAAATTTCATAAGTTTAAAAAAGAAAAAAAATTAACATTTATTTAACCAGTGAAATTAAAAGACGTGACAATTAGATGGTATCAAAACAACGTTCCATGTGAAACCTGGAAAAGATTTTTTTTTTAACAAAAACTTATGTATTCAGATGGCGTAAATAATAGGAGAAATGATGAATTAACAGGAACAATCCAAGCTATCTGAGACATGGCTGCTACACTATTAAAATCAAAGGTCTGAAAGAACCACAAAGTCACAAGGTTTAGTGAAATTTAAGAAAAACAAACCTCCACAATTTTTCGAAGGTTACGGTCCAGAAAAAAGTTGAATTATAGATTAAGGAGATGGAGAAAATATTTGGACTTATGAATTGTTCTAACAATCAAAAAGTGAATTATGTGGTGTTCATGTTGATAGGAGAGACTAATACAGATGTGATAGTACTAAGAGATTACTAGAAGGAGAAGGATTACATGGGAAGTACTTAGAGCAAAATTCTTTGAGAAATATTTTCCAAATGATGTGAGGAGGGCAAAAGAGAAAGAATTTATACAATTAAAACAAGGGAGTATGTTAGTAGGAGAATATGCTTCTAAATTTGAAGAATTATGAAAGTATTCTAATTTCTTTTGTTACCCAAATGAGAGAATGAAGTACATAAATTTTGATAATTGACTTAGACCTGAGTTAAGAAAAGCAATAGGAATATTAGAAATTTTTTATTTTCCTACTCTTATTCACAAATGTTGATTTTTAGAAGATTTTAAAAATAATCAAAATAATAATAAACCAAGAAATTTTAGACCCAAGTCAAACAAGAAAATATATAACGAGGGAAAACTATATACTCACCCCAATGAAATCCCCACCCGATCAATCTTTTTCAAGAAATTCAAGTACGCCTATAAATAATCAAATTTGGTGTCTGAAGTGTGGAAAAAATCATTGTTAAATATTGTCATCTTAAAGGACTTGTATGTTTCAAGTGTGGAAACCTTGGACATGTGTTCCCTGAATATGGACAAAAGAAATTACATTCCAATCCTTCTGCACCCAAGGCAAGGCATATGATGATCGAGAGAGTCTACACCATGACTGAGGCTAAGACCGCCCAGAATCATGATCTGATTCAAGGTATGTGTTTCATTAAAGGTAAAACTTTAAATGTACTGTATGACTCAGGCGCTACTCATTCATTCATTTCTAATGATTGTGTCAAACATCTTGAATTACCAATCATTTGGTTGTTTAAACTCTCACGATAAAGTTTGTAATTATCAATAAACTCTAATTAATTGTCCTTTCTTTATTAAAAATAAGAAATTTCTTATAAATCTAATTTTTCTACCTTTGTCACAATTAGATGTAATCTTAGGTATGATCTGGTTATTTTCCAATTAACTCCTTCTGAATTGTGTAGAAAAATTAATAATATTTTCCATCCTGAGGATCTTTTGAAATCATCTACTAATTCAGTAAATGAGACTTGGAAGAATGAAATTCAAGGTTATTTGCTATTGCCTTTTATGGAATTGAAAGAGGTGGTCGATTTGAAAAATATAGTAGTTGTTCAAAATTTTCCTTAGACTTTTTCCAATGATATTCCTAATTTACCACCCAACAAAGAAATTGAATTTTCAATAGACTTGATGCTTGGAACTAGGCCAATTTCTATAGTCCCATATAGGATGTCACCCTCTGAACTAACAGAATTGAAGAAACAATTGAAGGAGGTACTTAAAAGATAAGTCATTTGTCTCAGTGTGTCACCGTGAGAAGCCTTTGTTTTGTTAGTCAAAAGAAAGATGGACGTTTTAGGTTGTGTATAGATTATTGTCAGTTAAATAAATACACCTTAAAGAATAAATATCCACTCTCTATAATAGATGATTTGATTAACCAACTAAGAGGAGTCTCAATGTTTTCTAAGATAGTTTGAGATTCAGATATCATCTTATTAGAGTAAAGGCAAAAGACATACCAAAAACAATATTCCAAACTAGATATGGTCATTATGAATTTCAAGTATTGCCTTTCGGTGTAACAAATGCTCTTGCAGTGTTCCTAGATTATATGAACAGAATTTTTCATCCATTTTGGGATCATTTTGTAGTTGCTTTTATATATAACATTTTCATTTACTTCAAAAGCTTTGAGGAACATCTTCAAATCGTTTTTCAAATTTTGAAAGACAAACAATTGTATGCTAAACTGTTTAAGAATTTTGGTTAGAGGAAGTAAAATTTTTGGACACATGATTTCCAAAGAAGGAGTATCAATGGACCCAACCAAAGTAGAAGTAGTTCTACAATGGGAACCACCAAAGACAGTGTCCAAAGTTGTTCCTATTTACTCTGAGAATCCTTTGTTCTCTGTTTTACTTGAGTTTTTGTCATCAATATTGGTGGAAACAGTTGAGAAATGTGTTCCTCTCAACTTGATTAAGAGTATACTGAAATTTGGTGTTATTTGGATAACTTGTTCTAGATCTCTAGAGTTTGGACTAGTGTTATTGTCTGGTTTGGAGGATTTTCTTTAGAGATTGAACTTTTCAAGTAAGGAATAGTTTTAATGCTTTCAAATAACCTTAGGTTAGAAGACTTGACTGTGAATGGAATTGTTATTAAATTTCAATTTCTATTAGATAAATTGGTTGATTATGTATCTAGTATGAATTGTGATATATGATATTGATAGCTTGATAGACGAGAATTGTTTCTAAATATTGTGAATTTTGATTTGTTGGATAGATATGGTTGTATATGATGGAATTGAAATTATGTGCGTGATGGATGGTTTATAGACTCATATATAACCTTTTTGGTTGAAATGAAACCAAAGTACTAGGGATTGAAAGGAAATCAAGGTACCATGGTTACATATGCATCTATATACTTTAGTGTGATTGAATTGATATAATATGTGTTATGACTGACTTATAGGTTCATGTGTAATCATTTTGGTTGAAATGAAACCAGAGAACTAGAGGTTGAAAGTAAATTAAGGTACCATGGTTACATATGTATCTATGCTTCAGATTGGTTAAAATGATATGATTGTGTTATGACTGAATGATGAGTTCATATGCAATCATTTTGATTGAAATGAAATCAAAGTATTGGGGATTGAAAGGAAATCAATGTACGGTAATTGCAAATGAATAATTGTGAAGTCAATATGCTTGGAATCAAGTATAAAATAATGTGATACCTTAATAAACCTATTTGTATTTGATTTGAGGGTTAATATTTAAATTCTTAAATCTATTTACTTCATTTCATTTTACTTTAACAAGTTGAAAATATTATTTCACTAGGTTATCCTTGTTTATCTTGTTGTGTAGTGAATTGCAATGATAGTACTATGTACACGAGCATATGCAGATGCAGGTTTTTTAGCACCTTAAAGAGTATGTACCCTTAATTTGGTCTTTCTTTTGTCATGTATATAGTTGTACATAGGTTTGATGTATTTGAAGATTTTATGTGATACTTTAAACCTTAAATGTATGTTTCTGAGAAATTGTTGTCTGATATTTCGCTCAAGTAAGGAATTCTCAGTCAAGCGAAATTAGAGACTTGCTCTCAACTTCATTTTCGCTCAAGCGAAAATAGCACTAGAACTGGACATACTCTCTGGGGTCAATTTCGCTCAAGCAAAGCAATTCTCACTCAAGCTAAAAAGAAAAATTCTTTTTCTCTTTTCTTTTTTTTCAGCTTATTAATCATTGTGATCTAAAATCATATTTCTTTTATCCATAATGTTTTCTACTAAAGTTGAATGAAAAATACTATAGAATTTGTAGGTTGTTACTGGATTGATTGTTTGGAAGTTTATGTTTTCCCTCTACAAGTATTTATAGAAATATGTATCCAAACATATCTATTAACTAGCTATCTTGAGAAAGTAAAAGGTGGGATAATTCACTGTGGAAATACCATTAAGTCCAAATGTGGTTTTACACACATTTACATATTCTGATATTCTCAACAATCAACAACAAAATGAGCAGGACCAGAAAATTACAATACAAACAATTATTGTTGGCCCTTGTATATACATACACACACATATATATTTTGGAGCATAATTGAGTGAACTATATGTGGGAAATGATCAAATATATTGATTTTCATTTAGATGCCTTGTGGACCTGTCCTTTGTTCTGAATAGCAGCTGCAGACATCACACGCAGACGGCGAGCAATTTCTGTGAAGGATGGCCTAACTGCAGGATTGGGTGCCCAACACTGCTCCATTAGTGTTTTCCACTCAAGATCGCAATAACTGGGGATTGTAGGTCTCAATGTGTTATTCACAATACCTCCTGTATGAAGTGTGCAAGGAAGTGAGAAAATTTTCTTTAGGATAGGAGGTGATTTCTTTAATGATTTGTATGTCAGTTCTGATACTTGTCATTTGTAAATTGTTGTGAAAAGTATGATACACAAATAGAATGAGCTTTTGCCTTTTCAAAAAAGTTTGTTTGAAAGTTCCAGAAGAATAAAAAAATTCATAGATGCTAGAAGCATGCATGCATGCATGGGCAATGTAATTTTATGTAATACCATATGACACTACAACTCAGAATTTAAAACTAAATCTAGTTGTTCTTAAATTTATACATATTAGCAAAAGCATTTGTCTTCTATAATTTTCTAATCAACAATGTGAGATGTCTCTGAAAAGTTACAGAAGCAACATATCTCTGGAAACTTACATTTCAAGGAAGGAATGGTGGAAAATATTGAAATTATAATATTTTAGCTTGCTCAATGAGTTTCTGCTATCCTGATTGTTTTTCCTTCAGATTGTGTAAGGTTGTTTTGTAAGGAAGTAAATAACTTGAATTTAAAAATGAAATGAATATCTCCATATGTTATAATTATCTTATCAACAAGTTAGAAAAGTAAAAATTTAAAGAGGTCACTTAAGAGAGCTTCCACTAATTAGTTTATGTATAAGCTACTTTTAACTTAGCTAGTACATTTTGTCTTCATATTTTTCTCTCCTAGAAGTCTTTATGGTTGCATACATGTCCTTATTTTGGTTTAGCTATATTAGCCTTTTAATCTTGATTAACAATTTTAATAATCTAACTGGGCCTTCAGGTTTTGCACATTTGATCTGTTTTTTAATAGTTAAATTTTCACAACTTAGCCTCATTATTGTGAGATTTTATTAGAATTATCAATTCTATGTAAGTATTCTATTGATACAAACTAGTGCCTCAGACAGGTGAAAGAGTATTAGAGTCTATACAGCAGCAAACAAGGTTGCAAAGAAAAGAGAAAAGGACCTCACCAATAATTGCACCATAGTGCATATTAGCATATGGCTCTTCACCAGTAAGAATCTCCCATAAGACAATGCCGAAAGAGAACACATCAACCTAATGATAGATGTAATAGCATTAATAATCAATGCTTCTCAAACAATAGAGATAGAAGAGACAATAAAGGACAATATAATCCACTAAATAGCGTAATTTATTTCTTCTTTTCAATGTTAAATTTGTGAGACAATTGAACTACAACCTTGTTGGTGCAATTTCAATATCGTTTAGGAGGAAAATACAAATCAACTTGTTGGCTATTTTCATATTCCTTGTAACTAACCGTGATTTTAATCTCCAATGATCATAGAAAATTTACCTTTTCTGAGACCTTATTGCTGCTACCGTTTAGCAGCTCTGGTGCCATCCAAGGTAGAGTTCCACGAACACCACCAGACACCAGGGTGTTTCGCTTAATTTTTGATAGGCCAAAATCACCAACCTGGTGAAAAGCAAGTTTTTTAGCTTTGTCACAATGAGGAAAAAATTATAATAGAATGAATAATCCCCAACTTTAGTATATACCTTGCATATTGGCCGTAAAGGATCCTTCAAGTTCACAAGCAAATTGTCACATTTCAAGTCAAAATGCACAATATTTTTTGAGTGTAAATATTCCATTCCAAAAGCTGCATCCATGGCTATTATCAACCTCTTACGGCGATCAAGATATCTGGAATAACAATGAGATCATGCAAAAATCTAACCATTTTTCTTCAGAACACAGTTAATGGTATCTAAGAATTATAGTAACTAGCAAAATGTCAGGACTTTCATTGAAAATAATTTCCACTTCGTAGAAATGCAATAAATTAAGATGATGATAATGGATCCTCTCATGTTAAACTTTCATATGACCATGTTGTATGGAAATTCTGTCTCTCTCTTAAATATTCACCAATTTTGATATGGCACAACATATTTAACGTTTATTAAGAGAGAGAGCTTTAATGTTTATTAAGAGAGAGAGCGAGAGAGAGAGAGATCTTTTACATGATTAAATCATGTGAAATTTTAATATGAGAGGATCCCTTCCCAAGGAGAATGGATACATTACCTATCCTTACGAAGCAAAACATTCCTGAGAGAACCATCCACCATGTACTCAGTGACAGTTGCTAATGTTGCTCCTGGTCCATCCTGAACTACACCATAAAATGCCACCACATTTGGATGGTGAAGCTTGGAAAGTATGTCAGCTTCACGCCAGAACTCTATGGTCTGTGAGGGGAAATGAATACCATCAATATAAGCCTTTTTAATATAAAAGTGAGTACGAAAACATGTAGGCAAAAGGCAATAATTGTGGAATTATTTTCCTTGAATCCAAAACAAAACAATACATGGGTATTGAAAGATATTCCTAACTAAAGGAAATAAATCTCCTGCAATAAATAAATTAGTAACAAATCTACCCAATAAACTTCTAATCCTAACCCCTTAAATTTAGAGATTACCTACAACTAAATCTATATTTATTATACAGCAAATGCACAATATTCACATCCTTATTTTCGAGATCCTCCTCTAGCTGAGGAATAGATATCTTTGAGGTTGTGGAAGCTTGAGCTATTCAGTCCTTCTTCTAATTGGTCTTTAATGAATTTCATTATGTTTTGTCCTATGCTAAACGGAATTATGTCCAATGTCTATTGCCTCGTAATAAAGCTTATTATCACAGTAAAGCTTCATAGGACCCTCCAAAGTAATCTTGCAAGTCATCTAAGATAACTTTAGGCCATAGTAACTCACGTAGTCCTTGACGAATGAACCTGAATTCTAATTCAGCCGGTGATCTTGCCACCACATTTTTTCTTTTTGCTCTTCCATGTCACTAAGCTCCCACCTAGGAAAGTATAACATCTAGTTGTTGATCTTCTATCCGAATGAGAACCTGTATAATCAACATTGGTGTAGACTTAAAGATTTAGTCTTCCATTCCTTTTGAACAATATTCCCTTCCCAAGGCGGCCCTTCAAGTACTGCAGAATCCAAAACAGCTTGAAGATAAGATTCCTTCAATTAATGCATGAATTGGCTGATAACACTCTCTAAATGGGCAATGTCCGTCCGAGTATAAACAAACTATATCAATTTTTCCAACCTTAAACCATCATTTTGTCTATCGTTGGTTCCAATTCGGCTTTACATAACTTGTGATTACGGTTCATTGGAGTTGATATTGGTTTGCGTCCAATTTTTCCAATTTCTGCCAGCAAATCAGTTAGATAATTTTGCTGATATAAAAATTCCCTGGTTAAAGACAGCTACTTCAATCCTCACGAAGTACTTCAATCTTCCAATCTCTTGGTGATAGTAAACTAGGAGCAAATTTACTGAATAAATTCATAATCCCAACCCTTTAATTTTAAGGATTTCCTACTACCAAATCTAAATTTATTATGCAATAAATGTAAAATATTTACATCCATATTTTGATAGAGTGACCTGACAAAAGTACGTGATAAAGAATCTAAAACATGGACAGAAGGAACAGAATCACTCATAAGCAACTTACCAGTCTCTCTTGCTCTGAAGATCGACCAGCGAAACAGCTTTTCTTTATTCTTTTAATAGCAACATCCGATCCCCTCCACTTTCCATGGTATACAGTCCCAAAGGTACCAGAACCCAGCTCTCGGAGCTCTTCAAGATCATCATTCTTTATGAACTGCCATGGGCATTATAAATATATCTATTAAACTGAATGTTAGTAAATTTTATGAACTCATTCTATGATTTCAATATACAAAGCAACAAGGCCCTCATCTAGTACAGATTTTCTTTTGGTCAACATTACACAAACAAATTTATATTGTCATCATCTCACTAGAGAATGCATGATACAGGGAAAAAATAGTTTATGAGATGGTTGTGGATTAATGAGCCAATTAACAGCAAGGTTGGCGAAGAGTGACATTTTACTTCTCAAAAATAAACTTAGATGTAGCATCAAAGTATTTATGCAAGGTATAATAAATATCCAGCCAGAACATATTTTCACCTATAATGTCACGTTAGTTAATATTATAAATTTTGGATCATAGACAATAATTCATTTGAGACAAGATGGAAATTGAAGTCATCATTTCTGAAGTGGGCAATAGAAAAGTAGACTAAAATTATATTCTCTGCAGAAAAGGCAGGCAGGTATAAAACGTCAATGCAAACAAATAATACCTGCACAGTACTGATGTCAAAATCCCCTGCTAAACCCACATTCCTTGCTTCATTCTTGTCATCCTAAATTCAATCCATTACAAGCAATATTTGTCACCAAAAAGAGCAAATTTGTGTAACCTATTAATATAAAGAACTATTAATATCATACCTCCTGGTATTCAGATTCCTGTGGTCTTATGTTTTCCGTTATGGCCTCCATATTCTTATTTTCATTGCCCTTTAGTTGGGAATGCTCATATTTTTGTTGAAAGAGTGTTGATTCTGTTTTAGTTGTTACAGGTACATTTTTCTGATTTTCGTCACCACCCAAATTTAGGTGGAATTCCTTGTGTCCTGCCAAAGCACCATCTGCCAGTAGAGCAGCAGACTGCTGAGATTTACTATCCCCATCTTGAACTTTCCTCACTGCAGACGAAAAACCAAGATTGTCCTGATCAATTAGAGAAACGTTATCAAACCCCTCTTGGGCCAAGTTCTGAAAATATGACCAACGTTTAGGCTCATGATTGTCCATGTTTAAGCTCAAACCTGCTCTATCTGTTGGGAACGGACCAATACTTGAGGAGTCTTCGGAGAGTATTGCTTTGGAGAACATATCATGAAGGATATCACGGGGAAACCTGTCCTCGATATCAATAAGAATGTCTCCCTGAGTAGTAGGTCTTGGTTTAACTTCTGGTGGGAAATTTTGAGAGACATCTTGGCCTGTGTTTCCAGTTGAAGGAAATGCCAGAGCTTGAACCTTGGTACCGTTATTCGATTCCCTGGGAGAAACTTCAACCAAATTGACGTCTGGAGGTTTCGATGCTACATTCAGATCATGTTCAACAGGAAAAACCTGATTAAATGCCAGATGTCCAGTACCTTTGGTTTCATCAACTAAGAGGATGTTGTGGTTGTCTTTGGAGCGATTGGTATCGTTTTCAGAATAAAGGACCTGGTCCTCAATTATAGACACTTTATTATCTGATAACTTTGAATTCAACTTATTTGTTGTATCAGGCCATTTTTTTATTGTTGGTGGTGGGACAAATCCATCATCGGTGGTGGTATTGCCATCTGTTTGCAAAGGCTTCGGTGCTGAGCTGGACATAATGTTCAGATTTGACATATTCCCATTGTGCAATATGTCATTGGATTCTGTTTCTGAATTATTCTGGCTGAAGTCAGAAAGCAAATCTGACATGAGTAAGTGAGAACCATACGCATCATCTGACTTTGTAGACCGATTCAGCAAATCTGCCTGCTCCCTTGGAATTCTCTCTGAATAATAGACTCTGTTGGGAAGTGGAGGTGGTTCAAGGCAACTGAAATCAATCACATTGGACTCAGCATCAATCTGAGCACGGCTGAAAGCATCAGTGGGTGTAGTATAGAAATCATCTTCACCAGACTTAGGAGTCTGTGTGGGATTCATACTACTGATTAATGAATAGGCATCTTCAGACTGCTGGTGCTTACCCTTGTTCTTTGATGGCAGTGCAGGATGAAGCCCTTCTGATATAGCAGCAGTAACTGGTGCTTCTGGTAAATTAGCATGCAAATTTCCCTCAAATGGCTGCAAAGCAATAGGATGTGGTGCTTCCAAGGGGAAAACTTTTCCTGTATCATTGCTTGTATGAATGAAATTATCACCCTTTCTTTTTGCCACCATGTCTGGCATAGCTGAAATTGGTACCTGCAACTCACTGGATGTTTGTCCATCATTCATGATCCCTTGGTTAACAAGACTATGAATAGGCATAGAAACTGGTGAATATTGACTAGCTTCCCCCTGGTGAATAACCTGGTCATCATAAAACAATGGATGGGCATCATAAGCATTAGAGGAGATTGGAAGAATTTGTGGTGAAGATTGAATGGTCAATGAAGATTTAACATTGTCAGCCAAAGATGAGCTAGTAACACCAAATGAGTCCATCAAAACTCTGTTGGTCTCCCTCCCATTATTTTGTTCATTCAATTCATGCAAGTTATTGGTGGAACCGATTGCGGCATGAAGGATTGAGTTGTTTCTTGAATCCATGTTCATGCCATTAACAGCAACTACATACTGGATTTCAGAATCACCGTCAATGCTACCTATGCCAAACTGAGTATCATCCAAATCATTTATAGAGAACAGAAACATCCTAAGCTTTGTTGATCCTCGTTCGCCTTGTAAATCATGGCATTCCTCCATCATATTCCGCAGATCCTCATCAGAAGATACTGAAACTAACGCATCAAGATCTTCTCCAGGGAGCTGATACTTTATCACGTGAGCTTCACTATAAATTAATGATGTTTTCTGCATAAGCTCCTGTAAACGTATGTCCCTTCTTATACTAATAATACGCGTTTCACCCCCAACATATCTAAGCTTTCCATCACTAGGCCTTGGCAATATTCTACCCCCAAAGCTGCAGAGAACCTTCATCTTCATGGCTGAAATTTCAGATGCACTGGAAGAGGCAGCACCATGAAGGACTCGGTAACTTTCTTGATTAGATGAAGTTCTGGGAATTGATCGAGCTGAACCATAATTACTTCTGTCCTGGTGTTGAGAAGAGTTCCTTCTGTCAAACTCTTTCGGACCCTTCTCAGTCTTTGTGAGCACAGATATATCAGATCCACTCTCAGATCCTGTATGTCCCAAAATGCCTTTCAATTCCATATAGCCTGTGGAATAGCTGGAATCACCCACAACATTTGGAAAGGGAGGCTTCCTGAGATTCACCCTGTCTCTCATAAACTCGAGAGCAAATTCCTCACCTGTCTGTATGGAATAATTAAGTACAGGTTTATTTTCTGACATATTATAAGCTGGAGGCCTTGGATTGATATGCATGCCATCACGAAGGTCTTGCGGGACCAATTGCGATGCAGAATGGAATTCCTCATTTCTAGCTTCCGTGGAATTGTATTGATGTTTCTGCATCCTTGGCAGTGTAGTCAAAGCCTCATTTGTAAAGTTAAATACATGGATTTACTGTAATGCCATGGTACTGGGAAGACACTTAACATCATACAGAAATAATGCACTAAGCACTGTAAATTCAATTTCCAAATCTCACAAACAGGACTGATAACAGCTCCAAAAGTCTGAACTCTTGACCCAAGGCAATGTGTCAGAAAGAAGATTTACCAATGCCGAAGTTTGTTACCATAATCAACACATGAAGAAGCTTCCGCAATCTTGAGAATTCTTAACACTAGGTACTTTCTTCAAAGATCAAACTACCTTCCAAATATGTCACCCTGTGAGCATGATGAAACTTAGAAACTGCTGAGCATGAAAGATGTAGCAAGATACAGAAACAAGTACATAATGGGACGAATTATACTCAATAAAATCAATTATATCACCAACATATTAGAATTGTCAAAATATTCAACTTATCGTAAACCCATACTTAGCAATTTATTTACCTGCCATACGAGAAATAAACTTTTGTCTTGACCTCTTCTAGTTGTTTGAAGAACGCAAAATCTCACAACTCTACAATTTGAAAGTGTGGATACTATAAATCTAAGGTTGTTCCTTCATGATCTTCATTTGTTAGTAATAATATTGCAGAGTCTGGTAGTTGGATAAGGTAAGTTATTTATCTTGTACAATTTTTTTTTTCACTCCCTACTCCATTCCTTGATTACTCGTTACATAAAAACGAAGAAAAAGAATTATAAATTGGAAGTTGTCGTAAAAATTAATGACTTTGTTTTCTAATACTATTAGCAGGACCAAAACCCAACAACAACCACTAAAAAACGGGGGGAAATATATTACCCATCTTTTTTTTAGCAATCAAATGGAAAAATACGTTAATAAAATATTTAGGTCATCTAAAAATAGACCTGTATATTAGATCACTTCTTCTCAACTCTTCCAAGATCATAGAATTCACAAATTATCAAACTTGACTCTTAATTTAATCTTTCCCAGTAAAAACACAGCATGCAGGATCATAAGAATACAAATCAAGTTTGACTTAATTAACAGCAGAAGACATCACTAATCATAACAAAACACGGCTGAATCGGAAAAGGGATGGAACAGAATCAAGTAAATACCTGAGTGATGATTGTTTTAAGCTTGATATAGGTATGGCTCAAGAAGGTTTCAGATGAAGAGCCATGGCAGGTATACGGGGGAAAACTGAAATCAAATGAAAAGGTATATATGGGAAAGAAACGAAAAAGAATCCAGCTTTGTCTACCCCATCTTTTGATCTACCTTTTTCTTCTTTTGGGTTCCAAAGTCTGAATCTACTTCTACTTCAATGATCCTTTTGGAACAAAATGACAGCACACACTATCTCTTCTTTCTCTCTCTATTTCTCTTCTATTTTGGAATAAATTAAGTTTTTGTGTCAGCAAAAGAGTCAAAGGAGTGAAGAAACAGTTATGTCCAAAAACTTCCACCTTTGTTTATTATTCTTACTGCAATAGTTCGTTAATAGTTAGCCACGTGTTACGTTTTACACGGAGAGAAATTAACGTTATTATTATATTATTATATATACTGAAAAAGATAATTAAAAAAAAAATATGGACAACTTGTTGAAAAACGTTAGAACTGACGAAGGTGAACCTCATAATAGCATATAATAAAAACCTGTTGATGAGAAAGGAAAATAATTGCATGAACTATGTTTGTATAACTAATAAAAAACTTTTTTTAAGTTCATATTATAATGAGTAAACTTATTGTAAAATGCTAATTATGTAAATATTTCTAAATATGAATATATAATTTATTTTTAAAGATCTAATTTATTTGGTCAAATTTTTCAAACTTCTGTATTACACACTAGTCTATGTATTTGCAGTTTTTGGAATTCTGTTTTTTTAAAAGGAATTTCTTGAAATATTGAAGTCTCTTATTTTTCTTTTACAAAACGACTTCTTTATTTAAAAAAAAATGTTTTCTTTATTTTGTCTTTGGTCTAGAGATAAGGTATGAAACTTTTAATTCAGAATAATAGATTACCGTTAAAGTAACTTAAAATTTGAGGTCTGATTAATCCAAGATCATATAATTATCTTTCCCTGTAGATATTGTTATAATACGTTTTCATCAAACTAAAATGGTTTCATGTTTCATAAACATGAAACCAATTTATATCACGTGAGTTATTATCCTAGTAATCGTTTGAATAAAACCAAATGAAGCTAATTTTATTATCCAATTTGAGTTATTCTGTGTCATTGAACACCAAAATATGAATTGTACTATCAACGCTTGGAAATGAAGAGAATTGAAATAGAAAAGAGTTGATAAAATAAAAAAGAGTAAAATTAAAACTGAATATTTAGTTATTTAATAAAGTAAAAATAAATGACAGGTAGAAAATAGTATTTTGAATTTTTTATAATTTAGTTAATTGATAAGAAATAAAAAAAGATAAATAGAAATATTTGAAAAATAATATAGCTTTTTGTAGCATGTTTTCTCTCCCACTAAATATACTAACTCTCTCCCCTTATTTTTCCTCTCTTCTACAAAAGAAGATGTACAATATGAGTTTCTAATTAGTAGAATTAAGAATGAAAAAGAACACACAATTAAGGAGCCGAATAGAAACTAAAATGGGAAGTTTGAATTTATACTAAAACAGTTGAATGTACAACAACAATTTAATGAGGCAACCATTGAATCATGGAAAAAATATTAGTACACCAGATAGCATTCCCCCTGGTAATGAAATACAACAATGGAGTACCATTCAATGAATAAATTCAGCAGTATCCATTTTAACCAAGAAAAAGCATGAATGATAACATTGGTATAAGAGGGGGAACAAGCATCAGCATCACTTAGATTGCTTTTGGGCAGATGATTTAGCTGCTGCAGACATTATGCGCAATCGACTGGCTATTTCTGTGAAGGAGGGCCTAGCTGCAGGATTGGGTGCCCAACACTGCTCCATCAGTGTTCTCCATTCAGAATCACAATGATTTGGTATTGTTGGCCTTAATGTGTTATTCACAATCCCACCTGTGTATAAGCAGAAAACAATTAGTAGCTGCATGATAAATAGCTAACTAGTGGGCCACATTAATATTAAACATTTTCATTTGAAAGTGGTAGTTCTTTTGAAACCCAACCCTCCCCCCACTTCTCCAACCTTAATTCTCAACTTTGATTAGTAATGTCACAAAGGCTGGTGTGCTCACTGTTTTGAGAAACAACCGGAGAAGGTTTCTTAATATTTTTACTTTAATTAGAAGAAACCAATTTCAGGAGGATATAGAAAGAATGTAATTGCACAGAAATGAAAAAGAACATGAGAAAAAGATCATACCTATGATCGCACCATAGTGCATGTTGGCATATGGCTCCTCACCGGTTAGAATCTCCCATAATACTATGCCAAAGGAGAACACATCAACCTACAAATAAAAATTCAATTTTAGCAATCAAAAACTCCAAGTGACAAGGTGAATGTAAACAGAAATAGAGGTGATATAAAAGCATTGTAAATATCCTATTCCCTTACCAAAAGATTTCCAAAAGTACATATATGAACAGAAAAATTTGTATGTTTAAAATGTTCAAAGACAAATAATTTAGATAGCAACACATACCAAGATGGCCTATATCCACACAATTTTCATACAAATTAAATAATTTATACAATACATATAGGTGTTCGAAAATTAAAAACTACACAAATTTGGGACAGAGGAGATTCATAGTTCAATTAGTTTTCTTTTTTTTTTCAAGTTATAGAAAGTGGCAGAGAAACTTCAACTTTGCCCCTAAAATACTCCCCAAAATGATGTTTTTAGGGCAAAAAAATAGTTTTTTTTTTTTTTCTGAAACTCCCTAACTCTAGTGCTGCTAAAGGCCACATTGTGGCATTGACAGCTACAACTTGACACACTCTACCATTCAAACTTCGAAGCAATCTCCACCCACTATAGCACTCAATCAATAACTACCGCTGAAAAAATGAGAGGAAGAACATAATCCTAGATACAGCGACCTAATAAACAGACTTTTGCCACTATTTTATCATCTAGAAGAGAGACCAATACAAGCCAGCTCCTTAGTTAAATGTGACTATAGAAGAAGCATTTCATTCAAACAGATAAAAATTCTACCTTTTCTGAGACCTTGTTGCTGCTACCATTCAGAAGCTCTGGTGCCATCCAAGGAAGAGTCCCTCTCACACCACCAGAAACCAAGGTATTTCTTTTAATTTTTGACAACCCAAAATCCCCAACCTGGAAAAGCAAATGTCTTAGTCTTCTCAACCTCTATTAAATCCAGAAAATTTCATGTTCATAGAAAACCCAAGAAAAAGTCCCACAGGTTAGATACCTTGCATATAGGCCGCATAGGATCTTTCAAGTTCACCAACAAATTGTCACATTTTAAGTCAAAGTGGACAATATTTTTTGAGTGCAAATATTCCATTCCAAAAGCTGCGTCCATTGCAATTATCAGTCTTTTACGATAATCAAGATACCTGCAACAAAATCCAAATCCTTCAGTAAAATACAAGTATTATCATTGAAAGGATTTTTATTGTTTTTTGGCATGACTTTCAATTCAAATAAGAGGCAATAGTAAGCCTTTGGCTGATATAATAGCATCATACTGGTTTTTTTTCTGAATACAATGATCTAAAATAAAAATCAACATTTTAGGCAAAATTGGTTAATAAAACTAAATAACGAAAATGTTTTCCTAGGTGTGTTACCTATCCTTACGAAGCAACACATGCCTAAGAGAACCATCCACCATGTACTCTGCAACAGTAGCCATTGTTCCTCCTGGTCCATCCTGCACTACACCATAAAATGCCACCACATTTGGATGATGAAGCTTGGAAAGAATATCAGCTTCCCGCCAGAATTCTAAAGTCTGAAAAAATAACGACATCTGTTAGTGATAAGGACTTTCATGTAAATGTAGTGAAAAGGAAAAAAAAGAATACAAGTTTGGACATAAGCTAAAATGGAAAGAGATAGTGCATGACATCAAATATAAATTAAATTATAACTTACCAGTCTCTCTTGCTCAGATGATCGACCAGTGAAGCAGATTTTCTTTATTCTTTTGATGGCAACATCTGTTCCTCGCCATTTTCCATGATACACGGTCCCAAAGGTACCAGAACCCAGTTCCTTCAGCTCTTCAAGATCGTCATTCATTATGACCTGCAATTTGCATCCCAATAAAGAAAGAATTGGATTAAAGATTTTCAGGCCAGTGATCAAGCAAGCAATGAATCTCAAGCCCATGAATATTTGTGAAGGCATAAAAAACAGTTAGTTGGTTAGAAGCATACACTTTACAAGGTCAAATGATGGAAGAAAAAGTGTCCAAGACACACCAAAACCAAGAACGTTATTGACATGTCCATAAAATTCATTGTTAGTCTACATGATATAGATCATGTCAAAGAAACACTCTACCAAATAATTTGAATAGTTAAATAGAAGCTATCAATAACTTCTACTTCCAATACCACCCTTGAAGCTCGACTAGGTGAAAGTAACAAACAGACACACTAGCTTTTGCTGAAATTGGTGAAATTTAATAATCTAATCTGTATCAATTATTCTGGGAAGTTTCTGATCGCATCAGTGGTTACAAGAACAACTTAAATTAGCTCCCAAAGTAAAGTGTCGTAAGTTCTCTTTTGAAGTAATTTCAGAAGGTAAAGTTAGCTGGAAAGAACTATTAGGAAGTACACAGAAAACAGAACGAGCAGTAGTTGACACCTGACAAAGAATTTGATTATTTACTCTAATAGATAGAAACCTATTTTTCATCAAATTTTTGGTCTGGTAAAGCACACCCCTTTTCATCAAAGAAGGACCACCAAAATTATTAACATACTGTAAAGATTTTTGACGCCTCAGTAATTAGTACAAGCAAGTAAGCACTTAACAACTAAGAAAGACAAAGACTGCCTAGCTATCTATGGTCATTAAGTTCAAAAGACATATTTACACTGTATGCAACATGATCAATGAAAAATATAAAGAAATCTTAGAGCTAATTCTTCTTGAGAATTTTGGAAGACAAACAGCAAGCAACTGCAATCCACATAAAGAAATGTCTTAGTCTCCACGCATTGTGTTAGGATATGAGGAGAAGAATAAATCAGTTAAGATCGTTAGAATACCAATGAGTTAATTAGTTACTTGAGGCATTACTTAGATATAATATGGGAAGAAGGATAGGAGAGGGGGATATTCATTTTGTAGATTGAGCAGTAGCTCTTTGTGAAAGGAGAAATCTTTTGTGAAGAGAAGGATTTCTCCTTTCACAGAGAGCTAATGCTCAATCTACAAAATGAATACCCCACTTTCCTATCCTCTTCCCCTATTTATATCTAACCAACACCTATTCTAATAATGTTAACTGATTTCTCCTTTCTCAAGTTTAAGAATAATCTAGTATATTTTATTTTGAGATGCATCAGATTTATATATACAGGAACCTGCTAATATTTTTAAGAAATAGGAAAAACTTATTCTACATATACAATCCTAGGATTAATAGCAAGATACTCCAATGATATAGAATAAAAATACAGTAAGGCTAACATATAAAACTTCCTAAAATGTATCAGCAACAATCATGGTTTTGACATCCTTCTCCTTGTATCCTAACACATTATCAATTCTAGCCTCACAGTAACAATTTTTCCAGCATAACCAGCTTTCATCCTCTCTTTAGTTAATGTAACAAAGGAATCAACATCTACTGATATAATGAGAAACCGAAAGACAATGACCATTGGTGGCTGGTTAGTCATGGGTTTGAATACTATTGGAGATTTCACATCAACTAGAGATAAGCCTAACTTATAGTATCTTAGTGGGGGCAATCCACACAAGCCGATTTTGTGAGATTGAGTTAGGTATAAACCTAGTTTCTAATATGATTTCAAAGTCTATTCTAGAAAGGTTTGTTGAGCCTATCGTACAACTCACTATTGGAAACCTATCGAACCAACCACTAATATGCAATCCCACACACAAGATGTCCATGTCTCGACGTGAGAGGGATGCGTTGAAAACCCACATCAACTAGAGATAAAGCCAATTTACAATCCATAAGTGAGGGCAATCATCGTCTTATAAGTCGATTTTTTAAAGTTGAGTTAGCATAGACTATTTAAATGTCATTCTTCTAAATATAGGAGATTAGAAGTAGAAAGAAACAATGGGGGATTTTGTTATTGTTGCAATTTCAGTGACACCGAGAATTTAAATGGAAATACGAGGGTATGAATGGATTAACATGATCAGGTCATGTTCATCACTAAAATACAAGCCTCCTAATTTACTGCAGAGTGCAAACTAGAATTTTTAACTAAGCCTAATCAACCCTTGATAATTAAATGAATAACTAAGAATCAGACCAGGAAAATATGCATTCTCAATGTTATTCTAAGTAGCATCTATTTATACACAAGACAACAATCCATTTACAGATGTCAGATAACCAGTGATGAACTTTCTTATGCAAAATCCTCTTTAATTACCATACCCACAACTGCAGACACAAGAATATTGCACACACACGAATAAGCATCTTACCTGCAAAGAACTCGTGTCAAACTCTTCCAAAGAAGGATCAAGCGGAGGTAGATTGCTATTCCTTTTTTCAAACATCCCAACCTAAGTGATAAGAACTTTTGTAAGCATATAAACGTATTTATACATATTCCAAAACCAAAAATAGTTAAAATCATACCTCACATTCTGACTCTTGAGCTCTTATGTTTTCCATCATGGCGTCAAATTGCATACTTTCAGTGTCATTCACTTGGGAATGATCATAGTTAGACTTCGTTTCTGCTCCAATCCGTCCAAGCGAATTTTCTTCAACAAAATCAAGTTGAGATTCTGCATGGTTCAGAGAAACTTCATCAGTTGTTAAAGGTGTAACATGTTGAGCCCTATCATCTCCAACCACTGTTCCTGTCGCAGGTGCAAAACCAAGATGATCTTGGTCAATAAGAGACACATTATCAATCCCTGCTTGAGCCAGTTTTTGAAAATATGACCACCGTTTAGGATCACAATTTTCCATGTTTACACTTAAGCCCACTCCATTTGAGGTTAATGGATGGAAACTAGAGGGATCTTCTTCAAGTACTGCTTTAGAGAACATATCGGTAAAAAATTCACGGGGAAACCGATCATTAATATCAATAAGGATGTCACCATGTGCTTGTTTTGCAACAACATCTGAAGGAAATTCTTCAGAATCATCATCTATATTCCCATTTAGAGATACAGGTAAGGCTTGCACACTAATATTGTCATTATACTCCTTCAGAGCGGTATCACCCCAATCAACCTCTGGAAGATTGGATGCAGGATCATCAAGATTCTTACCAGAAGAAACCTGGCGCAAATTATGCAAGTCAGGTTTACTGGCTTTTGTCTCATCAATCAGGGGTTTGTTATAGCTATTATTACTATAAATTTCCAACCCAACAACATTATCTTTATTTAACACATCTGTGTTTGCATCAGGCAGCTGTTTGTATATTTGATTATTGACAATCCCATTATCAACAGCAAAGACATTTGCATGCAACGGATTTTCTGTGATGCCTAATTCCTCATTTAGATTAGGCAGATTTCCATCATGCAACTTGTCAACAGATTCTCTAACTGAATCTGGTGGGTTGACCTCAGAGAGTAAATCTGAAACATGAAACTGAGAGCTGTGTGTATCATCAGATTTTGAGGACCGGTTCAGCAACTCTACTTGTTCCCGTGGAATTCTCTCCGAATAGTAAACTCTCTTAGGAAGAGGAGGAGGATGAAGAGAACTCAAGTCAGATGCATTGGAGTGGGAATCAACATAAGTAGGACCAAATGCACTGCTACATGTAGAAGAAGTCTCTTCATAATCTTGGTGCTTGTCCATGTTTGGTGGATGCAATGAAAACCCCTCTGGTGCAGTAACAACAACAGATGCTTCAGGAAAATTACTTTTCATGTAACCATTAAGCAGTTGAGCAGGAGCGGGTGAGGACAAAACTTTCCCAGGGTCACTTACTTTTGGAATTGAACTATTAACCATCTTGTTTGCAAATGTTGTTGGTATTTCTGAATTTTGTACTTGTATTCCTCGAGGCGGAAGACCTTCGTTCAAAATCTCTTGCTGATGGACAAGCGTATGGGGAGGCATAATAATCGGAGTCTCTCCAATAACAGGTTTATGGCCATGGTTAATAAAGTATTGATCACTAAGCTCCCCATGGCCCATCATTTGATTACCATAAAACAGAGGATACTTTTCATAAGAATTTGAGGAAGTTGGTAGCACTGATGGTGAACATTGAGAAGTCAATGATGAGTCAAAATTGTTAATTGGGGGAGGATTTCCTTGTACAGTAGATTCTATACCAACTCTATTATTAGTCTCCCTGTCAATAATTTGCCTGTCCAATTCATTTATGCCATTGGCAGAAACGCTGACACCAATCATGGAAGTGTTTTTTGTTGATCCCAAGTCCATGCCATTAACAGCAACAACATACTGAATCTCAGAATCATCACCCATACTGCCAAGACCAAATTGAGCATCCTCCAAATCACTCATTGAGAACAAAAACATCCTAAGCTTTTGTGATCCTTCCCTATCTTGTAGATGATTACATTCCTCCATCATATTCTGCAAATCCTCATCAGATGACACAGATACCAAAGCATCAAGATCTTCCCCAGGAAGCTGGTACTTTATTGCATAAACCTGACTATAGATTTGTAATGCTGTCTGCATGAGCTCCAGCCAAGATATGTCCTTTCTTATTCGAAGAATTCGTGTTTGGCCTCCAACATACCTTAGATTTCCATCGGATGGTCGTGGCAATATTCTACCACCAAAGCTGCAAAGAAACTTCATAATCATTGATCTATCATAAGCTCCAAAAGAGCCATACCCAGGCACAAATTGTCTGTTGTCCTGATTCAGTGAAGTTCTTGGCATTGATCGAATAGACCCATAGTTGATTCTGTCTCCAGGTAATGATGCATTCGCTCTATCAAATTCTTTTGGATATTTCTCAGCCACTGAGAGCATGGAGATATCAGATCCACATTCAGATCCTGCATGGCTGATGCCTAAAATGCCTTTCAGTTCCATATAACCTGGGTTATAATTCGAATCACTGACATCTGATAATACAGGCTTCCTCATATTCACCTTATCTCTCATAAACTCAAGAGCAAATTCTTCACCTGTCTGTATAGAGTAATTAAGTACAGGTTTAACTTCTGATGTATTAAGGTCAACTGGTCTTCTATGGGTATGTGTGCCATCCAGATGGTCCTGCATCACTGACTGTGATCCAGACTGGTGCCATTCATCAAGTCTAGTTTCCATGTTATTGTATGAAATCGTGTTTTCAAATCTTGATTGTTCAATCACACCATTTTTTCCTCTTTATACTAGAAAAATGCATTAAAAATTGAGTGAAAATTGAAGCACTACACTAATTGATCACCGCATAAAATTTGAAGAAGCATCTGCAATCTTGAAAACTGTCAAGAACTGTTGTAATTTTTCTCCCAAATCACAAACTAAATATAAAGCAAACTCCCTGCAAACAAAATTGAATGAAGACAAGTTCCAGAAATTAATGACATGAAACAAGATGTCACAATAGATGAAAACAAATACATGACCGGCCTGCAGACAACAATATATGCTAAGCTACAAAAAAAAATAACTATAAAAAGGGTCAGCACAATGGCCGTGCCTTTTGCTAAATCAACATTAACAAATTCTAATGCAACAAATAAATCTGGTACTAATGATGAATTTAGGGGTAGCTAAAAGCGAATCTATTTAGTGGACAACTTTAACCGCATTTCAATGGCTAAAAGCTGTTATGTCATTGGAGCATGATTTCAATGAGTACAAATCAAAGAGACCACGCCATCTTGCAAATGTCTCAGTAATTCTCAAATATACTGCAAAGATGACACCGAAATCGGCATCTTATATAAGCTCTCTGGTCAGCTAGTCTAAAATGTTTAGGTATTGAAGTCCCCTAAATGTCTTAAGCATTTGGTCATCTTGCAAGCATAAAAACTATCAAACCGATTGCATTCAGGACGTAAAGCATCCAATATTCAAACACAGTTGCAAGTAGCAGTTAAGCGAGAGACCATCACCAATCAAAAAACACTAACAAACAAAAACTGAACAACCTGAACATAACATTTTGGTTACAACCTAGACGCCACCAGAACAGTCAGAACCCTTCAACTCCATCTCAATCCCCAAACCCAAGTTGACCAATCTAGGGTTCTGCCACAATACTTGAGCTTCACAATGAGGTGAAAAAAAAAAACAAAACAAGAAAAAAAAAAACAAACACAGAGAATCCCAAACACAGAAAAATACAGACAGAATATGAAACTGAATCTAGCCACCCAATGAGGCAAAAAAGCTAACAGAAAACAAAACTTGTCTTACCCATTGGTCTCAGCTGAAAAGATGCAGCTAGGGGCCAAGAAGGGATCACAGTAAAGACCAAAACTTGCATCCAAAAACAGAGGCTTGAGAGGAAAATGAGATGAACCCACGTGTATTTTTCTCCTCTGAATGTCACGCACTAACGTTGGTTTCACACCACTGCGTGAATCAACTTGTACTTCAAGTTGTTGAACTCCTTTCTGCAGAAAAAGACGGTTCTTTTCTCTCTCTACCAGTTGCACCCACCGTCCTTTCCGTTTTCGTTTATGCCGAAATTAGTTTTATATTTATTTGTCAATTTATATTTATTTCTGCGTTTAGTCAAACGAGACAAAACCAATCTAGCTCCTTCCTTAGAGATAAATACAGCAGGAACAACGTGACCAATTCTCTGCAACCAACTTCTTTTTGTTAAATCATGTGTATTGATAGTCGAAAAATAATAGGTACATTTAATGATTAATATATGATTCAAATTGATTGGTTTTTATTATATAATAAGTAGTAGTGGAGCATGATCTTTTCTGATAATAAAAATATATTATTATAATAAAATTAATAAAAAAAATAGTACTAAAAGTTATATTAGAGGTTTATAATTGTATAAAATATATTTATAAAAATAAACCTTTTCATTAATTTTATAATTTTACATCATAGAGCATTTGTAATTTTTAATTAAAATAAAATAAAATCGTAATAATATATACACAAAATTTTATTAATTATTATAATTATATAATAAAAACACTTTCATTTTGCCAACACAACTTCTCTTCTCAATATGGGTTAATAAATATAAAGATAAAAGAGATAAAATAATGTGTACAAAAATAATTATAAAATTCCATCTTTATTATATGTCTCCTTAAGGATCGTTATGTTTCTTTATAAATGGGCCTCTTCAAACCCAAAATATTAACTACTAAGTATAAGTATATTATAAGTATATGTCAAATTCAACCAATTAAGAAACTTTTTGGAGACACAATTTGAATGTCTTAAGAATCTAGTTGGGTCTTGAAATTGATTATGTTCACTTCATAAAAAAAATTATAGGAAAGGCATCAGACCAAGTCATATCCCCCTACGAATGAGTCTCTTCCAACTCCAAAACGTCAGCTACTAAGTATGAGTACACATTGAATTAAATTAATTAAGGGGCCTTTTGAAGACAAAAGTGAGTCTAGAGAATCGTATGGGTTCATGCATCGTTATCATTCGGTATTAAGGAATCCAATGCAAACCTATCCCACCTACCTATCCCCATTTGTACAATTACAAACAATCCTATATTGAAAAGTATATATTAAATATGATAGAATTTTTTTTCTTAACAGGCCAAGTCATTTCTTATTAACTATAAATGTAGGTGATCATTACATAGACCTACACAAAACATCCAATCAATTTCAACATCTTTATCATTATCAAAAAATGACATTGTCATCTATCATGGCTTTGGTGCATTGCAACGGCCAAATCCTCACTGATGAGCTTGACTCTACCATATTTGTCAATCAAATAACTGCTTCAGTTGAGGTTTATGAATCCATGCCCCTATCAGTTCTTAAACAAGCACTCTACATTTGTTTGTCCCAGATGATGGCAAGTCATACGTTGTTGGTTTATGTTATTAGTGTCCAATGTATATGACTAACATTAGGAATTCTTATCGATGTGTCGAGATCGAATATGACGATGATGTATGATGTGTCATTGGTTTTGCAAAAATATATGAACCTCATGCAAGGTTTAAGCTTATGGCATCCATCCAACAACCTTATGATTTAGGTGAACAAATTACTTCCAACATGGGAGGGCATGAAAGAACAATTAAATTATTCTTTATGGACTAAGTAACACTATGTTCTTCATTGTTAGCTTATTCATCATTTGTGTTTCTGTGTCAAAAGTCATTATTAAACCTTATCATATTTTCTGTTACTTCTTCTTATATTAAGATTGATTATTGCGTGTTTTCTACTGTATGGGATTTATTTCAACAAACACCGAACATTAATAATCCCTTTTAATTATTTTTAAACATTCAACATGCATCAGCTAGTCAACACAGAAGTGTTATAATTTCTACTACTAATATTGTAAATGAACCATTAAGTTCCACCAAACTATGCCAATTAACATTGTTGTTTGTACTTATCATGTGAGAAAGGTCACCAAGGCTATGCTATATAAATTATAAATACAAAACACATGAGATTGAATGCAATGTTCCAGATTGAATTTGTCCCTAACAACACTCTAAAATCAAACCACACAAAGCACTATATACTACTCACCCACATTATTTCCTGAATATGTAGAGATTTTTTAACAAAGAGTCACCCCATAAATTGACATTCCAGATTCAATCTACCCTCATCAACGCTATAAAATTAACCTACACAAACTACGAGACATTGTTCACCCACATCATTGTCTGAATATCGCAGAGATTCTTTAGAGTGTCAAGCCAAAAGCAATGTCCCAGATTAAATATGTCTCCACCAACGCTCTAAAATGAACTCTCACAAAGCATGTGACACTATTCACCCATATAATTTCCTAAACATGACACAAATTCTTGAGCAGAGTCTCATCCCAAAAATCGACGTCCCATATTGAATTTACCCCCATCAACGCTATAGAATTAACCCACACAAACCACAAGGTATTGTTCACCCACACCATTGTCAGAACATAAACATTTTTTACCAAAGTGTCAAGCCAAAAGCAATGTCCCAGATTGAATCTGCCCCATGAACACTCCAAAATGAACTCCCACAAAGCACGAGGCACTATTCACCCACATCATTTCTTAAATATGGCAGAGATTCTTTACTATAGTGTCAAGCCTAAAGCATTATCGTAGATTGAATTTGCCCCATCAACGTTCCAAAATGAACTCCTACAATGCATGAGACACTATTCACCCACATCATTTCTTAAACCTGACAGAGATTTTTTACTATAGTGTCAACCAAAGCAACATCCTAGATTGAATTTGCCCCATCAACGCTCCAAAATGAATTTCCACAAAACACGAGACACTATTAATCCACGCCATTTCTTGAACGTGGCAAAGATTCTTTACAACAATGATAAGCCAAAAGCAACATCCTAAATTGAATTTGCCTCATCAACGCTCCAAAAGGAAGTCTCACAAAGCACAAGGAATTATTCACCTACATCATTGCCTGAATTAGTGCCACCCCATAAATTGATGTTCTAGATTGAATATATCATCATCAACGCTATAAAATTAATCTACACAAACCACGAGTCACTATTCACCCATATCATTGCCTGAATATTGTAAAGATTCTTTAGCAGAGTGTCAAGCCAAAAGCAATATCCCAAATTGAATATATCTCCATTAACGCTCCAAAATGAACTCTCATAAAGCACGTGAGACTATTCACCATATCATGTCCTGAATTTAGGAACAGCTGGCTCTAGAAGGGGGGTTGAATGGAGTCTGAACTCAATTCGCTATAAATAGAAACCACCAACCAAGGCAAAATATATAAGCACAGATAAAGTAGTTTTATACTGGTTCACCCTAATCTCTTGGGCTACGTCCAGTTCTCCCTTAAACAAACTTTTCAAGAGGTTCCACTATTTAGCAAATAGTTACAACGAGTATGCAAACCTCTCCAGGTTACAATGAGTACACAAACCTCTCCAAGTTACAACAAGTACACAAACCTCTCCAGGTTATACCAGTCTCAATCTCCCCCTAAGATCAAGACCACTCAAGATCTAAAGAAACACTCTCGAAAGAGAGAACAATGAAAGCTCAGAAGGGTTTACTTCACAATGGTGAAGAATTACACAATGGTCTCACACAACCCAAAACTCAAGATGCTCTCTATAGCAGATTGACAATAGACACTCAGTATATTTTCTTCAATGTATTATATGATGTATTTCTCTTCTTGCTTCTTCTTGTGTATTATTCAACTTGAACTTGCTCCTCTATATGTAGCTTTTTAGAAACTAGTCGTTGGGATGCTTGAACAGAGCAATCTTGACTTTCTGATGTATGGAGCTCAAATTGGAAATGTTTCTCTAATTTTCATACTATCTAATTTTCATACTACATTAAACTTGATTAGTTCTGTATCAAAAATAATTTAAAATAAAATAGAGAAATTATATTTGAGATACTCATCAATAATTTGAATAATTTCCATTATGAACATATTTGAACGTTAAAGCACATCATGATATAAAATCAATTAATCACATTTATATACTCCATAATAATTTAAATAATTTTCATTATGAATAAATTTGAACGTTAGAGCACAATATGATATAAAATCAATTTAAATCAAATCAATAACACATAAAAGTAAATAATAAGAAAACTTATCTGTTTATAGACCATGTGTCTCCTGCTTTAATAATAATAATAATATTAATTGCGCAATGTAAATAAGTCATCAAATATAAATGTATACTTGAGTTTTGGTATCATCAAAACTTTATCAAATGATTTGATCCTCTAAAGGGACTTTGGACCATCTAATGTTCAACACTGAACATGACACATATTTTTAAGCAGAGTGTCACCCCAAAAATAGACATCCCATATTGAATTTATGCCCATCAACATTATAGAATTAACCCACACAAATCACGAGGTATTTTCACCCACACCATTGCCAGAACATAACAAACATTCTTTACCAAAGTGTCAAGCCAAAAGCAATGTCTCATATTGAATATGCCCCATCAACGCTCCAAAATGAACTCTCACAAAGCACGAGGCACTATTGACCCACATCATTATTGAACATGGCAGAGATTCTTTACTACAATGCTAAGCGAAAAGCAACATCCTAGATTGAATTTACCTCATCAACGCTCCAAAAGGAAGTCTCACAAAACACAAGACACTATTCACCCACTTCATTTCTTGAAGATGACACATATTCTTGAGGAAAGTCTCAGCCTGTAAATTAACGTCTTGGATTGAATCTACCCTCACCAATGCTCCAAATTCAACCGAGATCATCTATAAATTTAATTTCACCAAATCTCAGCATTCACTGTATTCTAGAAAACACTTCTTGTAATTACTTTCTTGAACTCTTTTTCATTGCAAACTAACTTTCAGTCCAACAATATGTTGTTGTGAAATCAACAAAAACACAGGTCTGTATACATTGTCAGTATGGTAAGTTAATGACATCATTTTTTTCCAAAATCCATTTGTTTTTGGCAACCTTTTGATATTAATTTCTTCAATTTTGTAGGACCCCAAAGATGATGTTGTTGAGTGTTATTATCATTCAATGGCAGAGCCACACCCTTTAACAATTCTAATCTTGGAGCAAGCAAAATTTGGTGAAATTACAAAACTAAGGCATTTAAAAGTGGATCACGCCTTAGTAAATTCATTGGTTGAAAGGTGGAGACATGACACTCACATATTCCACTTTCCAACTAGCGAGTGTACCATCATATTACAAGACATTTCACTTCAACTGAGTCTCAACATAGATGGTCCACGGCCCAACAATGTTTGATTGGGAGGAAACATATGACACTTATTTGATTGTTGCACCAGTAAAAGGTGAATCACTCATTGGTTCACAAGTCAAACTAAAATGGCTTAGAGAAAATATGCTCCCACTAGGTGAAGAACCAACAGAAGAAGAACTACATGCCCACTATAAGGTGTACATACTAAGTTTGATTGGAGGAGTTTTAATGTTTGATAGAACCGTTAACAGAGTTCTTAACTTCAGAAACGTCCCTCACAATAACCTAGTGGGGTACAGGTCTATGATTGACCACATACAAGTTGATCAAGTAATTGACAAAATGCTTTCACTCAAATTTTATTTGAAAATTTTAAACTTTAACACAAATTTTCTAATAACAATGACTTACTGTAATTTAAATGGAATCTGTACAAGGACTTCAAGGCATCGATTCCGCTAGAAGAGTACAAGGATGCTAAAATTTGGACAACATGCACTCCTATCGTTTGCTTTGCAATAGTGGAATCACACCAATCTGATAGAGTTCAATTACAATTTGGTATGTTCCAAGAAGTTTCTGCCCCACCTAACAATTTGGAAAAACTACACAAAATTGATATGCGGCGACGATATGACGAAATTTGGCAGACTAAGCATGCAAGGTGGATAAACATGTGGAACAACCGTCGCAAACTAACATTAACTAGTCATCTAATTCATGGACCTTTGTTCCACAATAGAGAGTACATGAAATGGTACATAAGCGAATTCAATATATTTTTTATCAGTGCTGCAACTACTAAATGATCCATTAACACAACAAAATCCACCACCGAAGCCCACATTCCCAACTACAAGTAATTATAATCATCTACAAGAGGATCCTTGTTGACATTCATTTGCAGCTGCAACAGATTATTATCCGCCACAACAAGAACCTTATCGACATTCGTTCACATCTGAACAATTCAATACACCTCAACGACAACCTATAATTGATGATAGAAGACAATAATTTGCGTCTAGTTCAACTGATTTCTTCCATAACTTGTTTGGAGCAGATCTCAATAACCACCTTCTACTAATGAACACATGCAATATACGCATCCAACACACTTTGACAATGAAGCAGGCAGTTCTTCTGCTATAATTCAAATGAATATATCACCCCAACAATTTGAATCCAATGACGAACCACAACCACAACAGCCACAATCACCACGACGCAACCCACCATATAACAGACGTCGTCGCCATTGTGGAACCGGTCACTATTAAGGAAACTAACATGTTCTCATGTCATTAAAGATATTGTTAACAAAAATTCAAGTTATTAATAAAAAAGTTTACCTACTCTTTCCAACATTATCCATGTGTCCAATATTTACTCAAAACAAATTTTTAAATTTTAAAAAATTCACTTTAATTTTACTAACATCACTAACATAAAATTTTATATTTTATTTTTAGATTTAATATAACTTTTTTAATTGAATTTACTATTTTAAAATTATCTACTACAATAATAACATTAATATTATTTATTTTTCAACAATAACATTAATAGTATCTATTTTTTATTTTCTTCATTCTAAAAAATAAATAACATTTTTAACTAAACATTTTTTATTATTTATTTTATATTTGTTTTGGAAAGAGTTATTTCTTTCTTTTATATATATATATATATATATATATATATATATATATATATATATATATTTTCTTTTTTTTTTTATTATTATATATTTTTTTTTTTTTTTTTTTTTACATATATATTTTTTAACAAACTTAAAATATAAAATTTAATTATAATTCCAATATTATAAGTTATTATATATTTTCTTCCAATTTTAATTTTAATATAAAATACAGTTACAAAATTATTGTAATTTATTATTTTTTTATTATAATTAATTGCTTAAAATATCTATAAATAGCTTTTTTTCTCTTTGTATTTTTATTATCACAACTTTTTTTTATATAAATTTAATGAAAATAAATGTTTTTTTCTCTTACATACTTTTTTTATTTACTTCCCTCTTTCATATAAATTAAAAATATACTCTCCCAAAATTTAATTACATTTTTAAGAAAGTTTTTACTGAATTTTTTTTTTTACTTTTACCTATTTTTAAATCTATAAATTAGACTACTTAGACTTTTATTTAATATTGCCAACTTCATTTTCCAAAATCATTCTAAATTTTTAATTTACTAATAACAGTAAACATCCACAAAACTTTAATATTTTTTTTTATCTTTAAACTAAATTACATTTGATCTTAGATAATTTAATTTTTTCCTCTCACACATAATCTCAAATTTGTTCTCACCATTTTCAAAACATTATTTCCCTCCTAGTTTTTTTTTAAATTTATTTTATTTTTTCTTTCTTCTTTTTCACTCACTTTATACATGGCAAAAAAAAAAAAAAAATAGAAATCCCTAGACAGCCACAAAATTCAATTTCGGTATCAACTCAGTTTTCTGCAAACCGATCACTGGATGATCCTCATATGTTATGTTTTCTTTCTGAACCCCAATACCCTCGTCCTGCACCTCCATAAGTTTTGAAAATGTCAAAATTGTCCTTACAAAAATGACCAAAAGGACCTTCTGTTTATAATTTTTTTTAAAATACTGAACTGGATATCTCGTGTCCGGTTTACAATTTTTTTAAAATGTAAACCGGATAGGGTGCCATTCGATTCACATTTTTGTAAATCGGATAGAGTGTCATTCGATTCACAAAAATGTGAATCGGATGGCTCCCATCCGGTTTACAAATTTTTCCCAAAATATAAACCGGGTTGTGCATCTGGTTCAGTATTTTGGGTTAGCAGCTTTCGAAGTTGGAAACTCTCTGATGATGTTTGGCTTCAGAGCTAGTCCCTATCCGCTTCCACGACGTGCTGATTTGCGGCAACACCAAGACCAAGGATTGGGTGATCGAGGCCACCACCTTCTCAAGCTTCTCCAGGACGCCACCACCGTGCATGAGCTTATTAGCGCCTCCGAAATCGCGCTCGCAGGCTCCACAGCCTCGAGATTTTCGAGTCCATCGAGCTCATGCTCCAGGCGGGCCGCCGGAGCTGCCTCACACTGCCAATGTCGGCGTCGACGTCGTCAAGACCGCTAACAAAGTCTCTACGAAGGTGAAAAGTAAATACTGAACCGGATGCAAAGCAGTGAATCAGATGAAGGTGGAGGATATTTTAATCTTTTCCCATTTATCATTTAAGGGTATATTTGTATTTTTCGGTGGAATATGGAGGTGCAAGACGATGATATTGGGGTGGAGGAAGAATGTCAAGAGTCAAATCATCTTTAGATCCACTATGCTTTTGTGTGGTGAAAATTTAGTTTCCGAAAAATTAATTTCTCATAATCTACAATAAACCATTTACAATATTTTTATTTATTTTCATATCTTTGAAATAAAAAAGTCTCAAAAAAATTATAACATCCTACTTTATTTTACTTTGAAACAATAAAAAACTTCTTTATAAACTTTAAAAAAATTTAGAATTTAGTTTCCCTAAAACTGAATTCTAATTGGTTTTAAAAGCGGGAGTATGAGACGAATTCCCACTTTACATAGTGAATTGTGTTATTTAAAAAAATAAAGATATGTTAGTTAGGGTATTATTTTCAAAAAATGTGTTCGTGTGATAAAAATTTCTCAAAAATGATGACCTTTTATGTTTTATAAGTCACATTTGTAAGTATGACCTTTTCCATCTTTATGTCATATTTTTTTTTTGTCTATGACCTACTTTAATGTTATCCAAAGTGGTAAATGACCAAGAAAACAATACACTGTAATATATGATAAGATAAAAAATAACATCAACTATGATTCTAAATTTTACAATTTAAAATGAATTTTTGTAATCTCAATTTTGTAATTGTAAATATATTTTTGAATACGTAAATATATTCTGAATTGCACAATTTATTTCCGAATCTATAATCTAATTGTACCATCTAAAATACATTCATATATTTTCAAATAAAATATATAATATAAAATATAACACCTAATTAAAAACATAGTAGATTTGAGGTCTATAATGACATTCAAATTATATAATTCGAAAATTTTATGAATCACTATAAACGCAACTAAAAAAAAATGAAGAAACTCACTTTAATAAAGAATCGGAATAAGTAGGCTTTTAAATTGCCACATAACATAACTACTAAGAGAGGTGCAACTATAAGAATGAGTTAGGAATGTGATGCGGTGTATAAAAATAGAGAATTATAGGTTTAAATTTATATATTACGATAGAGATATGGTTATCTTTTTACACATCGTAATAGCCTTAGTTTTGATAATTTAGATCAATATTAAAGTTGTATTTAGTATGAACAAAAAAAAAATCAACCAAAGTACGATTATCATAAAATTTTCGATCACAAAAGTGTTAAAAGAGAGAATAATTTCTCTTTGAAGTTATTATTTCAGAAGACAAATTAAATATAAATTCTTTCTTCTTTCCTTTTCTCAAACTAATTTTCGATCCCTTGAAAAATTGGAAGAGTGAGAAATAAAAGTATTTAGTTATTTTTTATTTTCCTTAACATATATGTTTATATTTAATGAATATGATGTTATTATTTGTAATAACATATAATATTAAATTTCTTATAACTAATTTTACTTTATTAAAAATAAAAAAAATAAACGAATGATCAGTATATTTTTATTTTATATGCATACTTTTCTTATCATTTGTACTTTCAACGCTACGTTTTACTTACAAAGTTAAATATAATGATCACTAAATACTAGACCACCGTACCTAGACCATGTGTGGTGCAGACGGTACCATCTATATAAAAAAAAGTCTAATGTTTTATTCTAGTATTTTAATTTTTAGGATTTAAAACTTGAGTCAATGTAATCCTTTATTTTACTAGGTCAGTAGATTGCGAAAGATAAAAGACTTGAGTTTTTTTTTTTTTTTTTTAAAA
>Ga0209489_102882_pt1 | contig 34329 bp, 17 predicted proteins | sample SiratrowhiteBW_FD_187527 | JGI IMG/M metagenome (GOLD analysis project Ga0209489, IMG submission 187527) | Root nodule microbial communities of legume samples collected from California, USA - Siratro white BW (SPAdes) (version 2) | ecosystem: Host-associated > Plants > Roots > Nodule | place...
CCTTCCCCACACGTAACCGACTCCCGAACTCTAAATCCGGTTTGCAAACTTGCCTTATCTTGTTTTTGGTTTTCCATAATTTTTCCTAATAAACTATGGTGGCGACTCCTCTGTTTTGAAAATGAAAATTATTTTTGTTCGCCGTCCCCGTCGTGACCCTGGTTGCGACAGCAAGGAAGAATTTATTGTGAAAGAACTTGAGAGTCAACGTATTCTCTTTATTATTTCTAAATCATCTATTTTAATTTACTACTCAACAATTTTCCTTGCTGTAGATAAATTTTGAATATTGGTTATCTGAATTTACTGTTGGATTCGTTAGGAGACGACTTGGGGTTAACTTTCCCCTATCTATACTATCAACTCTTTAGTGTTAGACGGTCTAGCACTACGTTAGGTGATCAATATTGGAATTCTTTTAATTTGCTCGTGAGGCGACATTGATCAGTAATAATTAGGTTAGTCAGTCTTAGGTGTAAACTTCGGTTTCTCTTTATTTTAAACACATCGAAGGTAACTTTCCCACTTCTTGTTGTGGCATAAGTCTATAAAATGAAATTTAAGACTCTCTTGTCAATCACTTTTGAAAATAATATAAAATTACTTTTATGAGATATTTCTTTGTGAGTCTTCAAAGTTATCTTCTCTTGTTTTGCTTCTTATCTTGAAAAGCTTTTTCAAGTGGTGAATCCTTATGGCGCTTATTTTTTGTGAATCTTATTGAAGGTGGTGTGTTCTTACTACATTTCCTACTTCAATCCTTTTTTCGATTCCTTTTACAACTTGTTCTTGGTTTTCCCTTTTGTTACTATGTTTATTGAATTGAATCTTCTCCATGGCATATGCTTTCGCCACCAAACCTTGTTCTTCCATGGAATTCTTCTTCACAACACCTTTTGAACTGATCAATATCCTATCATCCTTTTAAGAATTACACTAACATTACAAGAAAAATCACATTTACCTACAACAAAAACCAGTATGTAATAAACAAAATCCGTATGTAATTCAAAATTATCTAAGGATTACATACGAAAAAAATCCATATATACTAAGGGCGTAGGTAATTTATATACGGATGTTACATACGGATTTTTAAATTCGTATGTAAGTAAAAAATATTTTTTTAAAATTATTTATTATTACAATTGTTATTATACCTTATTATTTACTATTATTAGAATTATTATTATACTTTAATATACGGATGTTACATACGGATTTTTACAGATTTTTCCGTAGGTAATTACATATGAATTTAAATCCATATGTAAGTACAAAATATTTTTTAAAAATTATTTATTATTACAATTATTATTATACCTTATTATTTACTATTATACTTTAATTATTAATAACACTTACATTCTTCAGGATACATACACAAGTCATAACCATACACCAAAATCAAATTTGCGATCATATACTCATTAATATTATTTTTATTATGACTCTTGTTGTTATTATTTTTATCATATTAGTAAGTATAATATTAATAGTATTAAAATAATAATATTATTAATAATATTAATAATAATAGTAATCATATTAATAATAATATTAATGATCATATTAATATTAATATTAATATTAATTATAATAATAATATTAATCAATATAATATTAAAGTAATATGGATTTGGATTCATATGTAAAATCCGTATATAATAAATCTGTATATAAAATTCATATGTAGTAAATTTATATGTAAAATTCGTAGATAATTACATACAGATTCGAATCCCTGTGTAATTACATACGAATCTAGATCTGTAGGTAATAAATCTGTATGTAAAATCCGTAGGTAATAAATCCGTATGTAAAATTCGTATGTAATAAATTTGTATGTAAAATCCATACATAATAAATCTGTATGTAAAATTAATTTATCTACAAATAAAAATCAGTATGTAATGATTTGTACATAAATCAAGAATTTCTTGTAGTGCAAACCTTCTCACTTAGGAGCCTTTGAGGGCTTATCTTGAGTTCAAGATAAGATTGAAAAGGTGTAAGATGAGTAACATATGTGAATTGTAAAGCTCATGAAGATGGAACTAGTCATTGCTAGTAGTCCTCTTGTTCCCTCTTTTGTCTCTGAATCATCTATGAGTAGTAGTACACTAAAAGGTCTATCACAACAAGAAGCAAAGACAACCAAAAAAGCCCACACCTAAAGTGATCGTATCTCCATCCAAGATGGAACGAAGCAACCCCTTACGCAGTTAAAAGAGGAAGCAACCCTTTACGAAAGCATGATGAAAATTTTAAAGGTTATGGAAGAGAAAATGTCATTATTGACCATCACATAAATGATAAAATCACCAATTCTTAAGAATTTATGTTTACAACACTCAAATGCCTGTCTAAAAGCCTATCTTAGGCCTAACCATCCACACCCATAAAGAGGTAACACTCCCTTACCTTGTAATCTAATCCATAGAATCCACATCTTCCACCTCTTAACCAACCCAACCAGAGGTCAGCTTACCAACCTCTTTTTATAGCATGTTGCAAGACCTTTATAACCTTAAACCACCTAGGCCACCACCCACAAACAACTACCACACCTTCTACACCAACCATCATATGGATGTAACAAGGCTTGTATGATCTTAATAAACTCAATAAGATATGAAGAACAAAACTTATAAAAGTTTAGAAGCATTAGGTGTAACAATGCAAGCCATAGGTGTTATAAACATATGACAATATTGGAAATACAAGTAGAAAAAGAAAACAACTAGAAATTAAAACAAAATTGGATTGAAGGGAGGAGGAAGGAAGAACATGCAACCTTAGAGGAAGAACTCCAAGGATAAGTGCATAGACAATCACCACTTAAGAAAGCTTGACAAGATAAGAACTCAAAAGCAAGATAAGAGACACTCTCAAATTCTCTCAAAACACCTTAATAACCGATATTCTCATATGTTCAACTTATAAAATTTACAAAGAGAACACTCCTTTTATAGTAAAGAAACCTGACCTATGAAGATTGTGAAGAGTCAAAAAGATTAGCAAGAGTTAACCATGATTAACTAACCTAATCCCTTGAAATTAGGGAGTGTACATGTTAGCTCCTGAAAACTAGGTAAGTGTAATAATTAAAAGTGATGACATGGAATTTTGGCACATGGGTAGCTCCAACTTGAAAAGTTCCAATGGTCATGGAAGTTCTCTCAACTTGTTTCCATAAAGTTTTTTGCTTCGTTTTTTCTAACTTCTAAGATTGCACATGCTTATTTGCTTTATTCCTTGCCACAAAGTATTGATTCTTCTTGCATTCCTTCGAAATGTTTCTTTCTTTGCTCGTCCTTATATTTCTTAGTCATGTGATAGAAAAATTTATATGATATTGATACACTTTTAGGTCAAAAATAAACTCTTTCTATACTTAAAACTTGTTTAATTCTCAATTTTAAGTAGCTTTTATTAATAGTTGATTACGAGAGTTAAGATAAATATTTGATATTAATTCAATTTATTTTTGGTGAAATTGATCAAGAAAATATTGGATGAGAATAACTAGAATTGAAACCTTGAAGACGTGAGAAAAAAGAAGCAAATAAAGCCAAGCCGAATTCAACCACGTGAGCCTACTTTGGAGAAAACAAAAAAAGCAAGGAAGCAGCAGTGGCACCCGACCCAAAAACATGGGTCCGGCACAGATGAGCCCAGTACTGGAATAGTAATAGAATCTAGTGGCGCCCGGTGCAGAATTTTGAGTCGGACGCGAGCATTGATTTTCATGTTTTATTTAACAGACTTTTGGGGTTATGGTTAGGTATCCTTGGCTAGAACAAAGAATGAAATTGACTCTTGAAGGCATCTTTAGGCTTCGTTTGAAGTAATCATCATTCTTATTGTAATGTTTGGTTTCTTCAATGATATGGATTATTGAGGGTTTTTATGATCTAGATTAACCTCTTGGAAGATGATGAACAAAACCTAACAATGAAAGGAATGAAATAGTCGTAACATTGGAAGACAACGGTTAGCATATGGTGTGGCAATGTAGAAAAATAATAGAACATGTAACTATCAATGTAAAATTAAATAAAAAATGTAATAAGGAATAAGATGAAAGGTAGAACACACCACCTATGCAAAGAATTCCAACAATAAGTGCTAGAGGAGCCACCACTTGAGAAAGCTTCTCAAGAACCCAAAAAACAAGAGAAAAGAGAAACTGAACATTCATGAAACACCTTCAAAGGTACTTTGATTCACTCTCTAATTCATCATTTCATGATTTGTACAAAAGGTTGGGGTCCTATTTATAATAGTTCATGGACATCCAAAGGTTAAAAGATTAACAAAGTTAACTATGATTAAGAGTAACAAATCTCCTAGAAGTGCATGCAGTAGTTAGGAAGGTGCATGAATGAGAAAGTGGTGGTTTTAAAGATTCATGAAGGTGCATGGGGTAGTTTGGATGTAATGATGGGAGTTGCATTTAGTTAAAAGATGATGTGGCATTGTATCAATAGAAGTTTCGTTTAGTTAGAAGGTGTAATGATGGGAGTTGCATTTAGTTAGAAGGTGTAATGATGAGAGTTGATGATGTGGCCATCCTTGTGCTTCAATTTGGTTGGTGGAGATTCCAAAAGTTAAAATGGTTCTCTCTCACAAGTTATTGTCCTTCTCTTATTGCATTCTCTCAAATTCCTTCCATTTCCAAGAGTTTTACTTTTTCTTCTCTTTTTCATTTCTTCATACTCCATCTTTATTTATTCTTCATGTCTTCTCTTCCTCTTGTTCGTCAGGTGCTCCATCATTATATGTATCATTCATGCCTATGAGGAGCTAAATCACTCATTGTTGGTGTTAGGTTAAATCATTTTTGAACTCTCAAGTAATCATATTTTGGCTTATATTATGTCTTATCAAATTTCTTTTAATATATTAGTTCATTAATTTTATGTTTATGCTTGTTGTGCATATCCATAACTTGAATATTTATTCTTAAGAGTATTGAAAAATATCTTATGAATCTAAAACTGGATTAATCTACTATATGAAAGCTTGTGTTTATGAGTAGAGCGTGATCAATTTGTTGTCATTAAGATACCGATCGTATGCAAGATTCATCTATATAATTGATCAAGAAATTGACTGGTAATGTAGAATCTCCAGACTCCTCAGTTAAGGAATCAGGTTTGACTAATTTCGTAGATTAACATTGATTATTGTTAGAAAAGAAGATAAATTTTGTAATACACGAGAGTGAAGATTTGTGAGATCTAACCATGACAAGTTGATCATATTATTGTTAAGCCTTTTTCTGCTTTAATTGTTAATAAAAGGATAAAAATTGTCCTTTTAATTTTCTGGATATATTATCAAATTTTGAATTCGTCTTGCACCTGAAATTATTATAATTGTTTCAGTACAAGAAAAACATTAAATACCGATGAATACCGACAAAATTTTATTTATTGTAAAATGTCATTATCGACGAAAAAATTTACGCTCAATTTACCAATAGATTTGATCTGTTGCTAGTTACTAATGAATTTACCGATGATGAAATTTACCATTAAATACTGTTGAATCCTGAGGATAGGCACAAGACTGCTTTCAGAACACATCAAGGTTTATATGAATTGTTACTAATGCCATTTGGGTTGTCCAATGCACCTGCAACCTTCCAGAGTCTAATGAATCAGATATTTAATGGTATGTTGAGGAAATTTTTACTACTATTTTTTTACGACATACTAGTGTATAACATAAACTGGAAGGATCACTTACAACACCTTGAAATGGTGCTCAACTTTCTTAAGAACAATCAAATGTTTGCAAAAATTTCAAAATGTACTTTTGGAGTCCAACAGATTAACTATGGTCACACATTATCGGGTGATGGTGTGACTATGGAGGTGGAAAAGTTAGAAGCTATAAAGAATTGGGCTAAACCTTCAAATCTGAAACAGTTAAGAGGTTTTTTAGGATTGTCTGGTTATTACAGGCCTTTGTAAAGGGTTATGCCAATATTGCTACTCCGTTTACTGATTTATTGAAGAAAGATTCCTTTAAATGGAGTGATATAATAGAGCAAGCATTTGCAGCTTTAAAAGTAGCTTTGACTACTACTCTAGTGTTGGCAATTCCTAATTTTGTTGAACCATTTATTTTGGAAACAAGTGCATCAAGTTAGGGGATATGAGTTGTTTTAAGTCAGAACAATTACCCAATTGCATATTTCTCTGAAAAACTTTCACTTAGAATGCAGAAGCAGTCTGCATATACAATAGAATTTTATGCCATTACCGAATCTTTAGCCAAATTTAGACACTATCTACTTGGTCATAAATTCATCATAAAAATGAACCAAAAAAGTTTGCAGGAGTTGCTTGATCAAACACTACAAACCCCTGAACAACAGCAATGGTTGCCCAAGTTCCTAGGATATGATTTTACTATACAATACTCTTCAGGGAAAGAAAATATACATGCAGATGCATTATCCAGAAGCTTCAAAATGGCATGGTTAGAACCAGTGAATTCTTGGTTAAAAACAGTAGTTGATGCAACAAAAAAAGATGAGTCCTTATTACATATCTACCAAAATTGTGTTGAAAATGCAGGTAAATTTAAAGAATATACATTGTACAAAGATGTCATTGTACGTAAGGGGAGAATTGTGGTGTCTAATGACCATACATTAATCAACACGATCCTAGCTGAATTTCATGCATCTAAGGTGGGTAGACATGCCAGTACCACTAAAACAAGTGCAAGAATTGGAGCTCAGATTTACTGGGCTAAAATGAGAAAGGATATCAGAAAATTTATCAAAGAGTGTGTCATATGTCACCAAGAAAAAGTTAGTCAATCTTTGCTAGCAGGTCTCCATCAACCACTTCCTATTCCTAATATTATTTGGGAAAAAATTGCAGTGGACTTTATAACCAATTTGCCTTTATCGAGGGGTTATTCCAAATTTGCTCATTTCATTCCATTAAAACCTGGCTTTAATAGTAAGATTGTAGCTTAAGAATTCATCCAGAACATTGTAAAATTGTATGGTTTCCCCAAGTCAATTGTTTCTGACAGAGACAGGGTGTTCATCAATTCCTTTTGGAGACATATGTTCAATTCACAAGGCAACCAATTGGCTATGAGCTCTTCTTATCACCCCTAGTCAGATGGACAAACAGAAAATCTCAATAAAATTTTAGAGATGTATCTAAGATGCTACGTATTTGATCACCCAAAAAATTGGTTTGAGATGCTTCCTTGGGCCCAATATTGGTACAATTCTGCGTTCCATTGTAGTATGGGCATGTCTCCTTATCAAGCTGTTTATGGTAAGCCTCCACCATCACTCATTAGGTATGAATACAATGAAGATGATCCACCAGCAATACAAGATAGCTTGAAAATACGTGACGTTTTATTGAACAAGTTGAAGGTTAAACTACAGTAATCTCATAATTACATGAAGAGCCAAGCAGATAAAAGGAGAAGAGATGTTCCATTAGAACTTGGTCAAGCTACAACCTTATAGGCAGCATTCTGTAGTGTTAAGGAAGAACCAAAAATTAAGTTTAAGGTTCTTTTGTCCATTTGAAGTCATTGAGAAGATTGGCCAGGTGGCTTTTAAATTACTGTTACCAGAATCAGCAAAATACATCTCATCTTCCATATTTTCTTGCTTAAAAAATTTCATGGAGATCAGAAGAAGCAATACCTCCCATTACCCCTTACTACAAATGAGTTTGGGCCACTTTTACAACCAGTTAACATCTTAGATTCACGAACAATTGTCAGAAATGGGAAGAAAATTGAACAATGACAGATTAAATGGCATTCATTAAGCAATGATGACAACTCGTGGGAAGACTGGGAAGAAATACAACAATCCTATCGAAAATTCAACCTTGAGGACAAGGTTGTTGTTCAAGAAGGGAGTATTGTAACATGCGTAATAAAATTCAAAGATGGTGGGAGAATTGATTATGTGTGATGGCAACGTGGCAAGTGACGCAGAGCACAAGGAAGTGTGCAAAAGCGTACGGAAGAAGAAGAGGGAGAGTGTTAAATTGCAAGACTACACTCAATGAAGGCATGGTTGGTATGATTCTCTCTCTCTGTTATCCCCTTTCTGAACATCCTCTCTGAACATTCTCTCTGAAACCTCCACCACCCTGATCTCATATCTTTTCTTTATTTTCTATTCAGGAATGATTATCTGGTAATGGGCATTACAGACTATACGACATCTTACAATCACTAATCCGTTGTTGATGTTAATTTCCATTGTTATTATCAGCTCAGTTACATTGATGATAAGATACATTTCCCTTTTTTAGTAATACAAACACTACAGTACTCTTGCTTCATTTTTATAATTGTTACAATTATCATATATAGTTTTATGTAAAATTACGAGTATATTTATTTAGATTACCGTACATTTATATTTTCAAATATTTAAATATAAGCTTTTATGTATTATTTTATAGTGAATCAACACAAGACGGCCTCATTAGGGTAATAAATTACAACTAGTTGATTTTGATGACATCTCATATACCCTTTCTTCCATACGGTATACAACACTAATGAGAACTCATTAGGATTGACTTAATAGGGAAAAATAAGTGTTTTTAAAATTATTACTTTTTTAAAAAAATGTAAGATTTGTTGATTAAGAAGACACAAAATTATTTATTTATTTTAAAATGAGTAGACAAATAAATACACAAAAACATAAAATGTGCTTACTTTATTCAAATGAATATGCTTTTAAATAAGCACTTTTTTGTTATAAATTTGCTTATACCATGTGTTAAAATTTTATTATGTAACCTATAAGACATACCACACCTGTCATGGCAAACAACCACTCCCACCTATTGTGGCCCAAATGCTAACAAAACCCTGTGATTCTAATGATGTTTCCTACCGCAGAGTTAGAATTTTCTCCCTTTATTTTATTTTATTGTATTGTGATCTTAATGATGCATATTGTGCTGCAGTTTTCTCCCCTTTTATTTTATTTTTGTTACATACAGCTAGAGCAACACCAAAAGAACATTTGCCACGACTTCAATTATTATAATAAAAAACTTGATAATACTGCAACCAACCAATTTCATTTGATAATTGTGTTATCAAAACCCTGCGGAGAGTCATGAAAATTATAATTCAACAAGGTTGTGGTCAAATGCTAATTAAGCTCCAAAGCCTTTGGTAGTGGCTAGGATTCACAGCAAAACGAATGTGGGCAAAGCACTCCCACCTTCATCAATGCTATCAATATAATGTAAAAGATAAGAAATAATTTAACAATTTTGTAGTCCTGGTCAACCATAATTGCAAATAAAAAAATAATTAAGGGCCCAAGTTGGTGGGTTAATTATTATTACCATATCAAATCAAATGCAATACAAGATGGCATAGCACCAAGTCCTTTATTTATTCAAAGAATCACGTGATTTACATGTTGATTTCTGTCTCCAATAGTTTGAAATTATGAGTAATCTATATAGGAAAACTGAATGACAGATAGAGTCTTTGAAAAATTATGGAATATATATATATATATAGAGAGAGATAGATATATAGGGACCACCGTCCATTGAATTATTCGGGCATTAGTGAGATTCAAATTCAACTCTATTATTACCTAAAAGAGAAAATTGTAACCTGCACTCACCTTTTAGCACTTAATTCATAAAAAAGTATTTGAATACGTATGTCATATTAATTAAGAAGTGACGACAAATTTTATGAGACATTATTTAAGAAGAAAATTATGATAGAATTCTAACTTTTAAAACGAATAATATTTCACATATATATGATAAATAACTGCAGTTCATTTCGATATGTGAGATAATCTCACACTATTTAAAACTTGAAGTAAAAAATAATTTAAATATATTTTTTCTTTAATTATCTGATATGCTTTTTAGAATCAATCAGTTTTGAATTGCAAAGTAGAATATGGTGCAGAATTACTAATAGAAATGTGAAACTAAAAACAAATGTCACTATTTGCATAATTTAAATTAGAGAAATGTTAGAATAGCTTATGTTAACATTTTTTATATCAGGAATAGAAATAATTTTTTAACATATATTAAAATATATTATCTGTCACTAAAGTCTATACTTAAAAATAAATAAAAAAACGTATAGTTTATATATAAATTATAAATAGTAATTTTAATCTATTCAATATTGTATAAAACATTTAAAATGACATCATCCATCAGTAAGAAGAAAATGATTATTTATATGAAATGTTCTCCTTGATTATCTTCGATATGTTACTTATCCTCTTAAATAGAAATTTTCCAATTACCCAATTCGTCAACATAATATTCATTACATCCATCTCATAAAGTAGTTTTCTAACAAATTGAACTTAAAAAATATATTATAAATTACAAGAAAAAAGTTATATAAAAATCAATTTTTGGCTATCAAATTAAATAAATACTAATTCTAACTAAAATAATTACCAAATCAGATCTTTGTTAAATAACTATAAAATAAAAATAATAGAAATAATGATTGAATTTAATGACCAATTAAATCAATACAATTGGTATCTAACATTAGTTATCAAGATTTTAGACACTTATATCATTAGATTCTAAATTAGTCATTAACTTATTTATATACCAATTTAGAATATAATAGTATAAGTGACTAAAATCTTGATAACTAATGTTAGATGTCAATTATCTTGACTTAATTGGTCACTAAATTCAAGCATTACTTATTTTGTTGTTATTTGACAATAAAAACCTAATTTGATAATTATTTTAAACATAATTAATAATTATTTTATTTAGTAACTAAAAATTGATCAATAAATAACTTTTTTTTTATTGTAATGATATACTTGTTTAATCTTAATATAAATTAATATTAAAACATGCTCAACCAATCTTACCTAATATACATAATAAATATATACATTTCCAACCTTCTATAAAATAAAATTATTCTGGTAAACTACTTATTGCATATAAAACTAATCATTATAATAATAAATTTCGTTTTGTCTTGTTGTTGATTGATTGTTCAGTCATCTACATTAAATAGTACACCTTGGAAGGCATCTAAATCCCCACAATTGATGATTTTCCTAATCATCACCCAAACACTGGTAGTAGCAACCCTTCCATATATTCGAAATGTGGCAAAATTATATATTAAAAGACATTCGAAATTAAATTTATTCATAAATAATAAAATATCATTAATCTGTTCCCTATGATATTAAAATATTATGCTCACTTAAATAATTCCATAAGTTAAAGTTTTTGCAAAGTGTTTCAATTGTTACTATTTTTCAAACTTAGTTTTCATGGAATGGAGGAAAGAAGATATGGAGAAAATAAAGGAGTCTACTATAAAAGCATATTTAGAAAACTGATTAAGAGGTGCATAATATATCAACAAATATAAGTCCAAAATATGGAAACCGGTCAGATGTTTTGGTTAGAAACGACCAAATTTTTACGACCTTTGTGAACTATTAATTCTAGGAGTTAGACAAATTATTTGTGAAAGAGCTTCATGCTCTTGCTCCTAACATATGTATGTGTTACTTTTTTTTTTTAATGTGTATATTTGGTATTGGTTGACTATGGGAAAAACTTCATATCAGGAAGATCAGATAAGGACAGTAAATAACTTTTAACAATGTTGCCAACAAGATAGGAAGTTTCTTATTAAGTAAAATATGTATAAATAAAAAAAATATTAACGTTAAAAAGAAGAGAATTATGGTTATATGGCTTAGAAATTAATGTTTCCATGAGTATATAATTGGGAGAGTTTATTTATATGATAATTTTTTAGATAAAATTAATTTTTTTAAGTTTTAAATTTGTTTACTTTTTAGTTTTAGATACTTTTTATTAATAATTGATTATCAAAGTATGAAAATTAAATTTATTTTAAATCTATATTATTTTTGAATAGAAAATTATTAGATTGAAAAAGAAAGAATTGAGTCTTGGGTATAAGACTTGATTCTTTACCCAAATCAAATCCGAGAACAATTTAGTGAAAATGTGCTAGATGTAGGAAACATGGACCCGGTATAGGTTGGATTTCGAAGCTTGGATTTGTAATAGAATTCAATGGTGCTTAACGCATCTGGCCTAGGCAGGGTACGGGTGTCGCATGAATGAAATTGATTTAAAAGATTATCTGAATTGGGGTTAGACACTTTGGATACTCTGGATTCTTCACCCCATCTTAGAGTCAGACTTCACCTAGCAGTCATAAAAATGTATATTTGTCTTGGGAATTAACTTTGTGATTAAGATTATGATTTGGAGGATTTTCCTTTTTCTTCTCTTTGTATACTGGTCTTCCTAAATGTAACCATTTAAATTCTCATCTAATCAATATTGCTTTTATTTTATGTTGCTTTTCTTTCAATATGTTAGTATTTTGTTTATGTGCTTAAGACTTGTCTTGTTAATTTGTGACTTGATAATTAATTCTTGAGGAAAATATCTTTTATAATCTAGAAGTGAATCAAAATATTAGATGAAAGCTTGTATTTATGAATAGAACAATATTCATTTGTTGGCTTAAGACCCTTGTGTCAAAAACAAGATTCGTTCATATAATTGATCAAATAATTGACAATTAATATTTAATCTTAGTTGAGGAATTGGAATTGGAGTTGAGTATTATTATGGGTTGACATTATCATTTATTTGAAAAGAAGGAAATTGATGTTATCCATGAGAGTGAGGATTGATAAATTTAATCCTAACAATAACATTCCATATCATTTCTGTCATTTTTCCAAATTTTAAATACTCATTAAAAGTAGAAAAATATATTTCAATTGTTTTAATTTTTTCACATAAAAATTTAAATTTTAAAATTAATTGTAGTCTAATTTTATTAAAATTATATTTATTGTAGTGTATTTCACAAGTCCTTTGAAAGATAATAATATTTTTATTACTTTTTACATTTGCGACAGATATCCTTACTAATATTGTAAAAAAACATGTTAAAAATAATGTAACTAAGAAATAATGATATAAAATAAAGATTGAATATATGATTAAACAATATAGTTATAAAATATATATGTTAAAAAAATTATATATTTATAACTAAAAATACTTCATAAAAAAAATTTATTTTACAACTAACAAAGAACATATAGGGGGTTTTAGTCTTAGATCTAATAGTTTAGCCACTAATGCACTTAATGATTCTATACATAAAGAATTCTTTCCAACTATTCAACATTAGCAAATAATTTACTTAATGATTCTACATAAATAGTCCTTTGCGATTATTAAAAACACAATGCTTTTGAAGTTTAAACATTAATAAAACTTTAGTTTTTCCTTTTTTAATTCAAGAAATTACATTAATAAGTTTAATATGAGTTGATGAGACATACAAATAGAAGAAACACTTTGGCTATAATATAAAAAATGTAGTGGTGCAGATAATTTCGTGCAGATAATTTCTTTGTATAAAAATATATGGTAGATAGTAAAAGATGAGTCATTATACTTTTACATTATACATAGTAAAACACAATAACTTGATATCAAAATAAATTAATATTTTATTATTATATAATATTTTATTAAAACAAGTTGGTGTCAAATGAAAGTAATTTAAAAACAGTAGTGTTAAAATATATTTTTCTGTAAAAGATTAAATTTTATTTTGAATACACCTAAAAGTCTTATATAAATTAAGAGGAGAGGTTAATAATAATTTAAATATATTTTTTAATGACATGAATAGTCTTTTAATAGTAAAGTTATAATAAAATTATGATTTCAAAGTGGCTAATATTTTAAATGTTGAAATCTCAATAAACTTAAATTACAAACATTAATATTGTATCTAAGAATAAAAAAAATTAAAAGCAAACCTCGAATCCTTTATATTATCTCAATAATTATAAGGAAAACAATGATACATGAAATGAAACAAATTTATATTATCTGATATTTTTCTCCAGTTTTTAGCCAATCTCATCATCACCTAAAAAGCTGAAGACACAGCCTCCATTTTGTTTTCTTTCTGCATTCCCTCAAAGGGAAAGCAAAAGGCTCCCCACCTGATTCACACTTATCCTCCCACTGATTCTGTTCCTTTTTTTTTTTTTTTTTTTAATCATACCTAAACCCAACACACGTGATTCTCACCTATGAGTCTTATACGGATTAAATAATGTATGAATACATAATAATTATATAAGTTTCTAAAATAAGGTTCAAATTTTTTTATTATTTTATAGTCTTAATGGATTTATATATATTTTTTTAATTTTAGTTATATTAAGTAGATGTAGGTATTAGTTACCAATATCTAGTAGGTATATTTTTTTTGGATTTTAATTATTAAAGATATGTGGGTAAAGCTAGATTTTAGTTTGTGTATACTCAACTATATACTGCTTACGAAACGACAAGACGATGCACAAGAAGCACATGGTCTATAATATAATTGAGTGAAGCTTTTATTTAAAGTTGAAGTGAATCTGAAAAGATTTTACTTTATGATCTTCTTATTTTTCTTCTCGTGTACAAATACAACATTTTCTTCATTTAGGCCATTTGAGTTTTAAAAGTTTTTAAAATATGATAATCATTTATTTAGCCTAATACAATTATTAAAAATTTATTCCAATGAATCTTACATAATATTCATATTAATATAAATTCTTTCACTTGTTACACAAACTAATTAAATAAAAAATTATTGTTCAACAATTATTTCTACGTTTCAAAATAGATTTATTAATAAAAACATATATAATAATAGTTGTGTTTATAGAAGAAATGCAATTATTATTAGTTTAAATGCACAATAATTATAATGAATGAAATAGAGAAGAATATAAAGATATTTTAGTAAATATTTGTTTTCACTAATTTATTTATTATTATTTTTAATAAGCATAAGAAAGCTTTTACATGATAGAAAAAATAAAAATGAAATAGGGTCCATGGTGTAAAGTGCAACATAAATGTTGATGAAAAACTGGGTTATATCCAACACATGCATCCTTGTTATCATAGTATTTTTTGGAATGAATTACGCGACATTAAGGAATGCTCAGTAAGTATTTCGTTCTTTCTCTTAGTAATTAACTTTTGAGAGTGAGTGTTGATATAAAAAATTTAAATTTACAGATATGATAATTACATGTTTGAAGATTTGATGTTTATCATGTTATTAGAAATTCAACATTATTAAGGATCACGACGTGAATTTGGAGATTGAATATTTTTTTTTTAAATTTTTTTTGTAATTTTTTATTTTGAACATTGTAATTATTTTTTTATTGGTTTGTATTAGGTCTTTCTTAAGTTTTGTATATTTTTTTATTTCTTTTTTATAATTACAAATATTTAGACTCTAATTATTAATATTTAAGCTCATAACTACAAGGTCCCTATTTATATAAGTTATTGTGTAGATTCTTTGCAAAAAATTTGTCCAGTTTGAATTATTTCCTTAAAGTGGGAATTTTCTCTAATTTTTTCACTATATTTTTGGTTCTTATTTTTCAATTTGAAGTGGTGAATCTTTCTTTACTCAATATATTTTTGTTTTTTTAATTATGGCATCAATCAAGAAAAATTAGAGCTTTTTCATCACTAACTTGTATAGCATTTTCTACTTTGCCAATAATTCGATGAAAATTGACAATGATCCTACACGAGGTTAGTTTTTCATTATTTTGACAATCATTTCTTAAACATAAAATATTTTAAGTTAGTTATGGATTTTTTTTAACTTTTAGTGATTGCTTTTCCATTTTCCACCACTCAATTAGTGTTTGCTTTCATCTTATTTGATCATTGTTTTGTGTTTCAAAGTTGCGTTTTGAAATTCTTTTGAGTCCATGAGTGCAACTAAAAAAAAAAAATCAAAACATTCATCAGAATTGTGAATTCTTTGACGGAATCGGTTAGAGTCTTGATAAAGTAAATTGATTCTGAAATTCTCTTTTGATTGCACTGCACAAGTTGTTTTCGCAAGGATTTTCTACAAATTAAATTCAAATATGATGTTGTTTTAGTATTGATCGAAATTGTTTATTTTTGATTTTGTTAATTAGTGCAAAGTAAGCGTTGATTGACAAAGATTTGTTGAAGCTTACTTTCAAATTCCGACAAAACTAGTGATGAGAGATGATAGTCAAAATAATTCTGCTTATTCTTACTAGATCTGAGCTATAACTGTCCTAGGTAAACTCAAAGAGACTTTGCATAAGTCGAGCTTTGGTCCAGTGAAGTTCTTTTTAAAATGGTTGTCGAGCTTGCTAATGAAACATTGACTGATTACTTGCATAAGATTTTTCAATGTTTAAGTTAGTAAGATCTTAAAGAATATATGAAAAAGTATGAAATGAGTAATAATGAAATTAAGTGACTATTTCCTAAAACCTTACCATGACCAAATAATAGGACTCTTGAGGTAGAGGATTGATATGAACGGAATTGAGCTGAGAACTTAGTTCATTGGAAACAATAGTATTAGATCAATTAGGATTTACTACCTATTAGCCGATGCCCACACTTCATATAATGTTCTACTTGAATTGTTAAAAAATATAATGGCTAAAGTTCATGAGGAGAGTGAATTGAACTATAACTCTTTTCGAGAAAACTATAAAGTATGAATGAGTATTTTTATTAAATCTTGATTACAATGTAATAGAAAGACAAAACAACCAATTGAATCACGAATCATTAAGTTAAAATGAAAAACAACAAGTTAAAATAGAACCTAATATGGACAACCAGTTAAAACAACTTGTTGAAATGCAAAAACATCTTGTTAAAATTTGTATGGTAGTTATGGAATCACGCACATACTATGTTGAAATTTAAAACAACTTGTAAAATTTATATTCCAACACTTAAAAAATTTTCTCAATAGTAGCAGAATTTTAACGTGTTAAAAACAGATTTTAACAGGTTATTTTTACTAAACTAGTGACTGTGTTTAATAAACCACACGTGACAGATTATGCAAAGAATATAACAGTACAAATTTAATATCCACACAAAAGGAATACACTGCAGGTCTTAAAACAATTAAAAAAAATGAAACCACAAAGTCTAGTAAGCTAGATATGTAAGAGTGTAAAGAAAATATACTTTTAAGTTAATTTGCTAAACAAGCCTAGCTAAACACATGCACTACGATAGTAAACAAATATGCAAACCAGTAAATCTAAAACAAGTTGAAAGAGAACAAACCAGAAGAATTTTTTTTGCAAGAAAAGTAAAACCAGTTATGCAAAGAAATATCACCATAGGTGCAGTTTAATGTAGCTGATATGAGGGTCAAATGATTAATGAAAACTACCAGAACAAGGTGTGCTAAATTTGAAATAGTGCAGCAATGAATCAATTAGGACCTAAACCAATTATAATAGTCAAGTTTGAAAAGAGGCACTAGAGTTAATACAACAAAACTGTAAAATCAATATCACTTCAAAGATTTATCAAAACATTAGAATCCCTTAACAAAACAGTTTCAATATGACAAGATTAAGAACACAAAACCAAAAGTGATATTACTAAATGAAAACAACTTCAATTGTACCTAAAACGTAGGGTTAAACAATCAAGAAGTCAATACTCGCATGCAGCAATAAAAATCCAAAATTTAAACAGGTTAAAATTGCTTTTAAGAGATTAAAATCGCTGCCAGAATAAAGAAAATGAATCTGCCTAGAAAAACAATAGGTTGTTTTGGATTTTAATGGCTGTTTATACTAGTAAAATTAAAAGTGTATCGAAACAGTTTGTGAATTGAGAGAGGCAATGAAAGAGAGAATCACACTTGTGCATTTATAACTCTTTTAAATTCATTTTATTTTTTTTTATTTTTTATTCTTTATTCTTTTTTTTAATTTTTTAGGTAATAATTTATTTAAATTATATTCAATTTTTTTCTAAAGTCACATTTTATTCTAGTTGTTTTTATTTTTCTACGTGCAATGAAACTTCTTTTCTTTTGAAAATAGATTGATGGATTAAATCAAAATCAAAGGAGGACCATAGGGGACTTATTCACATATGTGAGTTTGAGACATTGCATAAGCATTGTGTGACCAACCATGAAGGGAAATATTGTTGAGATAAAGCCTATTATGTTACAATTGATTAACTCATCAATTTGCTGGCACAGATCATGAAGATCCTCACACTCATATTTACACTTTTTGTGAGTTGCGTGCCTCAGTTGATGTCATCAAAATAGACGAAGAGGCTATTTTCTTGAGGTTGTCTCCATTTTCACTAACTAGAAAGCCTAAGGTTTTGTTGCAATCACAACCTAATCAAAGTCTGACCATTTGGAGGGATGTGGACAAAAAGTTTCTGGCCATGTCCTTTCCGCCATCAAAGAATACTAAGTCTAAAGTAGCATAACAACCTTTGTGCAAGGTGTTGATGAACCATTGTGTGAAGCCTAGTAGAGATTTAAAGCTCTGTTAAGAAAATGTCCAAACCATGGATTTGAGGTGGAGATGAAAGTATAGACAGTTTGCACTGGTCTTCAAACTCACATCAAGATGATCCTAGATGTTTATTTTTTTGGTAAATAAATGTTGTTAAAGACTGCATAGGAAGTCATCACCATCATTGAACCTATAGCATCTACTGATTTAAGAGGGAACCATGGGAGAACAATTACACAACATAAAAGGGGAATGCTAGGATTGAATTCACAAGATGCAATTTTGGCACAACTCAAAATTTTATACGAGAAGATTGAAACTCTCAATCAACAAATGGAAAAATACCTCAACAAATTCAAGCCATGCAAGTTGCTAATGTTCCTACTCAATAGGTTGTGATTTGTGACTTTTGTGGAGGAAATCATGCTAACAGATTCTATCAGATGTCTAATAATTCCTAGAATGCATAAGTCAACTATATGGGGAATCAAGCTTGGAGACAAAATAATTTAAACTTTGTAGGCAAACAAGAGGGAACTTTAGTATGTGGAGGCCACCAACAACGATTCCCACCATTATATGAGAGAGTAAACAAATTGGAAGAAATTGTTCAACTATTTATTCCTCAATCCCTTCATAATCAAAATAAGACAAATGCATCATCGAAGAATCTGGAGGTACAGGTGGGGCAATTGACGAAGTCGATGTAGATCATTCAAGTCAGTCATTCTCTGCCAACACCCAGGTGAACCTTAATGAGTAGTGTAAGCTTATTATCATTAATAATGGAAAAGAGTTAGGGTTTAGTGACGAAGTCAAAGATATTGTTGATGAGAGTGAGTCAGTTGTGGGACAGAAAGAAAATTTGATTGAAAAAGAAAATAAAGTGAAAAATTGGAGAAAAAAACGAAAAACAGAGAGAGACAGGAGTATAGAGACGTAGTGAAGAAAAAAAATTCCTTATCCTCTTATACCTTCAAAGTCAAATAGAAAAAAAAAATTTCAAATTTAAGGAAATTTTTAAGCAATTGCACAGTGATATTTTTCAATAGCCAAAGAGATTGATGATGTATGCCAGGTTTACGGAGCATATATATTGAAGAAGAAAAAGAATCTCATTGAAGAAGGAGCTACTTGTAGTGCTATCATTTAGAAGAATTTGTCCCTCAAATAAGAAGATCCTACAAGTTTTAATATTTTAGTAATAGTAGGGGAGCCAATTCTTGGAACCCGAAGAGGTTGCATGTTGACTGAAAAAAATCCTATGGTAACAAAAAAGGACCAAATCAAACACGTGGAAGAAGGTTGTTGGATGCTCGAAGCTAACACAACTGGAACCTGAAGAATTGGATGACTACAATTTGCAAACTTTATTCAAAAGAGAGACTTAATCCGAAATTGAAAGCTGAAGATTTGAGGCTTGGGGTACCTATCACTTTTGGGATATCGAAGAGTAAAAATATTTTCAAAAAAAATGGTTACTCAAATTGACAAATCCTTAGGTGATCAAATCGATTCAAGCAATAGAATTGAGGTTTAAAATCCACATTCAGGAAGGTAAAGATAGTCACCAAAGAAATGATTCAACTCAAAGTTCCTTCACCCTGAGGAAGCTTCACGTTAGGCTCGTGACGTTAAACAAGCGCTCTCTAGGAGGCTACCCAAGACAATTGATTGTTATCTTTTTTTTATTTTTGGATGCTTGGGTTGCTTTGAATAGTTTATTTTTGAAAGTATTATTTTGTTTTGTTCATGAAGCATTGTAGAGATAGGAAAATTTTGAAATTAATGGCTCTTAAGCCGAATGAAGGTTCCTAAGCCTGACTCGTTTTTCATGAATAACTCTTGGGTCTTGATCTCCTCGGCTCAAGTACGACGGCTTAGTGCAGGTAAGAGACAGAGGTCTTAGGTTAAAAATAGGCCCAGTTAGATGAGCCCAACCTAAACATGAGTAAGAAGGATCCTTTAAAGAATCTAACTATTAACCTAAAATTTTTCTCGAGCATCGAATGACATTTGTGTGTAGTGTTTCTGAGCATTCTACATTGTGTGTTTCAAGTGCATCAAAAAGAGGTATGTTATCTTTTCTTGCTTTTCTTTTCTGTTAATATTTTTTAATTAGTAAACATAAATTGTTTTTAGTGGTTAATGTTAGTCTCTATGGGTCTTATCTATGATATAATACATTGTGTTGGTTGTGAAGAATGTTTTGGGTGGTTTTCGCTACTTTGGTCAATGGTGTTTCAAATTTTCGTTCTCTGAGCCTGGCACATATTGTGTGTGTCGAACTCAGCTTCACAGATTGTTCAGAATCATGAATATGTCTCATCCTTTTTCTCCATTCATTCTTTTTTTTTTTTGTTGGATTTTGAGAATAAGTTAGGATATTTTTCTCCAAGGGAGGAGCCCTAACCATGGCATGTAGTTTCTTGTAGTCACAAATCCTTTTCCCATGATATCTATAGAACAAGACAATGAACATTAGAAACCAATGCAATATTGCATTCAATAAAATGCAAGCAAGCAAACCTTACCCAAAAGCAAGGGAATAAGGTCTTCGGTGAGGGGCACGTTGAGGAATGTTAGCATTTTTTTTGCTTCAAAGCATGTGCATCAATCACAAATGTAGTAAATAATAAATATTATTCTTTCCCAAAAGTCTTGTGAAATACACATCAATATTCATAATTATAACAGAATTATACTAAAGAACAATTCAATAGTTTTGAGTGACGTTCGAGAAAATAAAATTATGCAAAAACAATTTAAATGTTTATAGATTTTTGTCAAATCTTGGATTGTAGAAAAAAGGATAAGGGTCGATGAGATGAAATTCTTAGGATTAGACTTCACCATACCTCTCTCTCATGTATGAAAACAAACACATTCTTTCCTCCCAAATGCCAATTGCAACCCAAAATATAACCAAACCCTAAATACAAGTTTTCAAATAGGTATTTCAGTTTAGATCCTGATTAAAATAATATTTCTCTTTAACCTAAGAATCAAATATCAAGCCATGAATCAACACAACAGACATTATGCACAAAATCAAAATACTGACATTGATGGAAAAGACATATACATAAAACAAATATTCATTACATGTGAGTTTGCTAGGTTACATTTAACCCCAAAAATAATGGGTTTAGTTTCTCATAGTGATTAGAACCCTAAACATATAACATGAACAATGGAAGACAAAGATGATTACACCAAAAAATCCTTAAGCGATCGTCCAAGACTGACTCTTTTGCTCCTCTAGCTCTATGTGTCTAAACTCTAATACAAACACTCATTAAAAATAATTTTCACGACATTCGCGCCCAACCCAACTTCAATGGCACTGGGTTTAGCTTTCCGTGTAGGGGTCCATGGTTGAACTAGCGCACAACGCAACTTTGCTACATCAACTCGTCTTCTTATGAAACTTCCTTCATGGGGTCCACTCCTATAACTCTGTGTTTCCTATAACTTTCCATTCTCAGACTCTAATAATAATTTATTAACAAAAACCTAATAAAATAAAAAAAATAACCAGAGTTCACGTTTAGAAAGAGTTGATTTCATTATAAAAACTGTCTTTAAAATATGATAAAATAAATGTTATCAAATTCCCCAAAAACCTTCCTTGTACTAAAGCAAAGGTAACTTGGCACAGAACAACATTACTCAAAAATGGTATAAAAGCTCATAAAAAAGTTCACACAGTCACATCATATATTAGTATACATTAAGAATCTCACAGGATTCAATATTTGATAAAGTAAAGCAATTGGACAAAAGCAAAGCAAAGCATGAAAGTTGAAGATGAAAGCTTAGTCTTTGTCTTAGTGCGTGTGAGTTAGTGTGATTAAAGGAGGAGGTAAACCTATCCACAACTGAGAAGAAAATCCTTGGCACAGTTAAAACATATATAAAACCAAGTAATAAAACTGAGCAAAAAGTTTTTAAGGAAAACAAAATCTGTTGAGCATTAGCCAGCTATGTGACAAGGGCTTGAAAGTCACATTTCAACCAGAGATGTTGGTAAAAGGGTTAACAATGTTTACATGTTAGACATAAATGGCATAAATTCTAAAATCAATTACTTGTTGACTAAGAGTGATGAAACTTGGTTGAGGCATTGACACATTGCTCACATTCACATGCATCATTTAAATAGAATTGCATCTAAGGAGCTTGTAATTGGTTTACCTAAACTCAAGTTTGAAAAGGACAAAGTTTGTGAAGAATGTCAAAAGGGAAAATAAACTAAAAGTTCTTTTAAATAAAAAAAAACTTTGTTGCAACAATTAGACCTCTTGAACTGCTTCATATGGACTTAATTGGACCTTCTAGAACTATGACTATAGGAGGCAAATATTATGGTCTTGTCATTGTAAATGATTTCTCTAGGTTCACATGGACATTATTCATAGTGACTAAAGATGATGCATTCGGTGCCATTAAGAGACTTGCAAAGATTATCCAAAATGAGAAAACTACACCATTTTTTCCATAAAAATTGATAATGCGAGAGAATTTCAAAATGAAAGATTTGAAAAGTTTTGTGAAATTTTGGCATTCAGCATAATTTTCCAGCTCTAAGAACTCCACAGCAAAATGGGGTTGTGAAGAGGTAAAATAGAGCCTTGGAAGAGATTGTTATAACTTTGTTAAATGAAACAAATCTTCCAAAATATTTTTGGGTTGATATAGTAAATATTGCTTCTATGTGTTGAACAGAGTTTTAATAAGCCCAATTCCAAAGAATACCCCTTATGAACTTTTCAAAGGAAGAAAAACAAACGTTCCTCATCTAGGAGTTTTTGGCTGCGAGTGCTTTATTTAAACAATTGTAAAGGATAATCTAGGTAAGTTTGATTCAAAGGCAGATGAAGGCATATTCCTAGGTTACTCATCACATAGCTATGCATATAGATTATACAACAAGAGAACCATGTTGATTGAAGAGACTATGCATATAAACTTTGATGAGACTAACTAAAAGGAGCAGGAAGAACCTAAAATTTACAGTAGAGGATAAAGAAATAGAAGGTGTTCAAGGGCTAAAATATATCGTAAAAACACAAGATGAACAATAAACTGCAAAAGTGAAATTTGGAATTTTTGAAATCGATTCCAATCTAGATCAAATCGATTTTCCTCGTGAATGGAGAGTTCCAAGAGATCTTGTCTTTGCACAATGTGATTGACTAGATTCAGAAGGGAGTTTCAACCACGAAATCACTTAATCTGTTGTTTGAACACATGGTGTTTGTTTCATAGATTGAGCCTAAGACAATAAATGAAGCATTGAGTGATAATCATTGGATCAATGCCATGTAAGAAGAGTTGAACCAATTCACCAGAAATGATGTGTGGAGTTTGGTCCCCAAAACCAGCAAGACAAATGTGATTGGCACAAAATGGGTGTTCAAAAGTAAAAAAAGGATGAGCAAGGTATAATAGTAAGAAACAAAGCTAGATTGGTAGCCAAAGGCTACAATCAATAGGAAGGAATTGACTATGATGAAACCTATGCACCTGTTGCAAGGATTGAAGTTGTTAGACTACTACTTTCTTATGCTTGCCTTAATGGTTTTTGTTAGTACTTTCACAAGACTAATGATTTGATCAAGCCATGCAAGACAAGCCTAACAAGACAAAGCAAACAAGCAATTTGATGTGGTTTAGGTCTTGGTCTGGTGTGAGTGATTTTAGGCTTGATTGGCAAAGAAACTATGCATAGTCAAGGAGAAATCCAACAACACAACGATCTAAAAGTGTTTAAAAATCTAAACAAAAAGAGTTAGCTATGTTTTGGTTTAAACTGTTTTTTAAAATACTGCATTGGGCTAAAATAAAGCGATTTTTGTATTCATGAAATCGAGTTATTCGATGCCTGGCAGAACTGAATTAACAGTTTTTTGAAAATAGAATTGGCGATTTTTCTTCTATAAAAACAACAAGGTTTCTAGAATGCGCCACAATACAGACTTACTGAAAAACGAAAAATAGAGAATCATTACAGCAGAAAATTGTGAAAAACACTTTTGGGCAATTGAGAGTTCTTGAGTAAAATCAATTGAAGCTTTTTGTTGAAGAGTAACATTTGACCAACATTGTGCTATTGGAGTTTTTCAATATTATGCAAAGGCCTCTTCTGCGCTTCAATCAGGGATTTTTTCTTTTCTTTACCATTCTTGATCCCTTTCTCTATCAAGATTTGTGTAAATTGGTTGTAAATCTATGAATTTTTTGAAACTGTGTATTGTTGTAGGCTATAGGTTTTAGCCTGTGTGTGATTGCTGATTTGAGTGGGGACTACAGGGAGTAGGTACTCAATTCAGTGGGTGTTTAATTCTTACGGGGAGTAAGAATTGTACAATTGTTTGTGTGAGAACAATTGATTAAAGTTAGTGAAATTTTCTTTGCTTGAGGGGCAAAGGAGACTGGATGTAGCCCTTGAGGAAGGGTGAACCAGTATAGTTGACTGTGTTATGCTGTTCTTGAACCTTCTCTTTCAATTTTGTATTGTTCTTGCACTGCACATTGAGTTTAATTGAAAGATTGAATTAATTTCTGGTAATCTTGATAAAACTGGTTTAAGTTCTTTGTTGGATATTGAATTGTTCCTTATAACTTGAACTTGTTGTTGGTTCTGATAAATCTGTTGTAGTTGCCAAAGAAATCTTGCTTAACATATTGTTTCTTTTCAAATTCTGTATTACATATAAAATTCTGAATCTGTGATTTTACAAAGAATTGAAACTGTGTTGAATACGTGTGGTACTACAGAATTTGTGTTCTTGTTCTGAGTTCTTAGTATAACTGGACTATTGAAATTACATTCTGTATAATCTAAAGTTTGTATCAACTACTAAAATTGAGTCTTGATTTTGATAATTAGCCTCTACAATCTTGCTGGTGTTAGGAAACTTTATCAGATTTGTTAATATTGACTGAAATCAATATAAAGTTGTGTTAAGTATTTCAAACTGGTATTTTGTAATTCTGTTCTTCATTGCTCTTAATCAAATTTGTAACTTTGTGTGATTCATTTCCTAGTATAATATTGCTCTTGAAACTGTGTGAATTTGATCTGCATAAGGTGTTGTTGTGTGATTGTGAATTTGCTGTGTGTGGTGTTTGAAATTTTCTCTCTGCCTATAAAAGAAATTGATTCATTCGTGGTTTGAATCAATTTATTTTTTTACTGCACCTTATATCTTTAGCACCGAGATTCATTAAAGTTTTTCAAATTGCAAAAACTATTTTCAAAGGTCTAAATTGGGAAAAATCTTTCAAAGTTCAATTCATCCCCTTTTGAACTCAGCCTAAAACGTTTTCAATTTTAAATTGTTTCAACTGGATGTGAAGAGTACATTCTTGAATGGTTCATAACTGAGGAAGTGTATATTACACAACCACCAAGTTTTGAGGATCACTAGCTTCCTGGACATGTTTGCAAACTAAAGAAAGCTCTCTATAGGTTAAAGCACATTCCTAGACAATCGTATGAAAGGTTTAGTATTTTTCTGCTCTTAAAAGATTATCAAAGAGGTCAAGTAGACAAAACTCTCTTCATTAAGAAATTTGAAAATGACATAATACTTGTTCAAGTCTATGTTGATAATATAATTTTCGGATCAACTAATGAGTTACTTTGCCAAGACTTTGTTTCAACAATGAAGAGGGAGTTTGAAATGTCAATCATGGGAGAGCTTAACTATTTTTTAGGATTACAGATCAAGCAAGTGAGAAATTACCTTCTTGAGCCAAACAAAGTATGACAAAGATGTGCTCAGAAAGTTTGAAATGGAAAACTGCAAAGAAGCCTCAACACCAATTTCAACAAGTTGTTATCTTGATGTTGATGAGAATGGAACTGCAGTGGATCAAACAAACATCAAAGCACTAATTGGATTATTGCTTTATCTCATAGCTAGCAGACCTAACAATATGTTCAGTGTATGCATGTGCGCAAGATTTCAAGCCAATCCAAAAGAGTCTCACTTTAATGCAACAAAGAGGATTCTCAAATATCTCAAAGGAATAACTAATGTGGGATTGTGGCATCTAAATGAAGGTACACTCAACCTTAAAGAATATTCAGATTCAGATTTAGCAAGATGGAAATTAGATAGGAAAAGCACAAGTGGTACATGTCACTTACTTGGAGCAAGCCTAATATCATGGAATAGCAAGAAGTAAACATGTGTTGCTCTCTCTATTACTGAAGTTGAGTACATTGTTGTTGGAAGCTGTTGTGCTCAAATCTCTTGACTTAAACAATAACTTAGTGACTTTGGTCTTAAAGTCACAAAGATACCACTATCCTGTGATAATACAAGTGCTATAAATCTCGTAAAGAATCCAATTCATCAATCTATAACAAAGCATATAAAGATTATACATCATTTCATTAGAGAACAAGTTAATAATGGGGTTTGTGAAATCAAATTTATTGGATCTGAAAAAGAATTAGCAGATTTCTTTACTAAGCCACTTGCTAAAGATAGGTTCAATTATCTTAGAACTGAACTAGGAATATTGGATCTATCAAACACTACATAATAGGAAAATTGCATCATGTATTCTGTTGTGAACTGCTGATTTCAAATTTCAATCAATTTTTCTTTGGAATTTGATCTTTTAATTGCTTATGAGTTGGTTACTGAGAAAAGGAATGTGTTTATAATAAATTGGTGGATTGTGGTCAGTGGACTCAAGCATGCAAAGCTAATTGAATGAAGCAAATCCTTGCCCAACTACTCATGTTAGACCATATTGAGCCCCACAATGCCACATGTCTTAATGCCATTGGAAGTAAAAAAGGTATTGACTGAAAAGAAACCAATTCAGTAGGTACCCATATACAAAATTGTCTTGTCCCATTTAAGCTACAAGGTACATAGCTTCAACCATAAGTAGAGTATTGGTAAAATGAAATTAGTTTTTTTTTTTTAATGTAAAGCAAACTGCTATCTGTGCTGTGTATGTATATAGTGCATCTGTCATACATTCATTCTACATTAAACATTCAACCTATTCAAAAACCAACCCAGAGCTCGTCAAAACACACTGATGCCATGGCCTCTCAAGCAATCCAGGGAAGAGAATCAACAAAACTGTAAGTTCTGGAAGATTTTCTGATGAAATAGGGCACCTGGAGAATTGGTTTGCTGGCTCAAATTGTTCAGAAAAATCCAAGCAGATTGAAAAATATCTTCGAGAGTATAGCAGAAAGATTATCAACACACCTAAGTACCTAAGGATGGAATGACTTATATCTGAGTAGCTGCTAGAGGTCAGTACATTGCTGGAACAACAGGGGTTGGAGAAGTTCCTTGGGTTGATTGGGATCCAAACTTGGTAAAGCTTTTCTTTACCAATCTAAAGGTGAAAGAAGATAGGCTAGAGACAACAGTGAAAGGAGTCACCATGAAGATTACTCCTTCAATATAAATGGAAGTTGCTAGCATCAAGTGTGAAGGACTGAAAGTAGGGAAAGGCAACATTGCAGCACTTGAAGACTTCAACAAAATCCACTTCTTCAGAAGTTGTTTGAGGGACCCGAGAATCATAGCATTCATCATTGTTTGGGTTATCACACCAAGAGGACATAACCATGTTGTCCTACATGAAGAAGACCTCATACTGATGTACTGCATTCTCAACCAAATGGAGGTCAACTAGGCATATGTGCTGGGGGAGCAGACGATGAAAGTTCAAAAGGCTAGTGGATTACAAAATTCCATATGTAGTGCTTGTTTCAAAGTTCATTGAGTATTTTCGCGTACCACTTGAGGGAGAATTATCAGAACCTGTCGAGCAAAACCATGAGGTCACAACTACACCTCTACATGAAATTAAGATAAAAAAGATCAATGATGACCATTGGATTTGCCAAGCAGATGCAGAGATTGCTGGTGTAGAAGCTGGGAAGACATGGCTGCAAATGCTGCTGATGTGAATATGGGAGAAGTTGCTGGACATAGTTCTAGATTCTCAAACTTTGAACAATTAGTGATAGGAAAACTGGACAACTTGACAATGGAATAGAGGAACCACCATGAATTCTGCACAACCAGATTTCAACATAAGGATATGCAGATTGAGGCAGTGCAAAAACAACTGGCAGTGATGGCTACTTGGAATGAACCAAAAGAATAATATGGATTTCTAACTGTCACAAGCATTCTAGTTCACACCTAGTTATGCTCTCCTGTTGGATGAATACAAAGGGGGAGAAGAGTGAAGTGTGTAGGATAGGTTATTATGTGTGTGTTTGTTGCTGCTATTATGTGGTTCTGATTTGTTTCTAGTTGGTTCTAATTTTTCTATTTTGATGTTATGTTTTGTCTGTTGCTTCTATTGATGTTATGTTTATGGAGTTTGTTAATCTATCATGGTTGTAATGATATATGGTTAATGAAGCAAGTCTGTTTTTTACAAAGTGCAACTTCTAACAATACTTGCAAGCTATGAGCACAAATGTGAAACTCTGAAAGAGTGTAAGGTATGACTGATTTCATCATAAAAGTCAGGAAATCAAATCATTTTATTTTCTTATAGTGGAGATAATGAGTTTCTTTACTTGTTGCTTTCACAAGTTTTTTTTCGTGTAGATGAAGCTGCAACCACTCACACAATAAGTTGTCTTCGTCAAATGATTATTAAGAATCTCAAAAGTTTCAATATTTAATGAAGTCAACCAATTGGACAAAAGCAAAGCGAAGCATGGACGTTGAAGATGAAAACTTAGTCTTTGTCTTAGTGGGTGTGAGTGAGTGTGATTAAAGGAGGAGGTAAACCTATACACAACTGAGAAGAAAATCCTTGACATAGTTAAAACATACTTAAAACCAAGTAATAAAATTGAGCAAATTTTTTTTGAGGAAAATCATTTGAAAATTCAGTTTTTAATAGAAAATAAATCAATTCCACTTTTGTGAAATCGATTCATTCGCGCACTACACCACCATAACTTTGTTAACTATTTTCTAAAAATAGTTTGAGTATTTTTCTGTTTCAAACACTTGGACTTTCTAAGTGCGAATACACAACTTAAAAAGAAGAGATATACATGAAAGAAAAAAAAGAATTCAGTGAAAGAAAACAAAGTTGGTTGGTTTTCAAAAGATAAAGAACTATTCTTGAAAGAAATTCAAAGTCTTGACTTCATGTTCTGTCGTTAGAGTTCTTCAAAGCTTTGCGCTAGTTCATCTCTTTTGGAAATCAGGGAGTTTCTACAACTTAATTCTTGAACCTGTGTGATTGAAGTGTTGTGTTTTAAATTTGTGTAATTGTAATCTTTGATTCAAATTGTATACTAGTGATGATGTAGGGTTTAGCATTGGTGTAATCTGAATATTTGGTGTTGTAGGGTGCTAGCTTAAGTATTTAGTTGTGTTTTTGAGCTTGCAGGGTACAAGAAGTGTTCTTAATTATAAGTGTGTATAATTGAGTGTTTGATAGTGAAATTTTTCTTGCTAGGGTTGCAAGAAAGGTTGGACATAGCCCTTAAGGAAGAGTGAACCAGTATAATTGCTCTATGTATTTTTTCTTGACCCTTCTCTCTGCATCATATTTTGTTTAGTGCCATTCATTTATTTAGTACACCTAAATTCACTTCTTGAGGTTCTGTCATTCGGCGTTTGAACAACAAATAGCATATTAATTAATTTAATTGTTTTACAAAGATTCTTGAAAATTCAAAATTGTTTAGATTTAAGTGTTAATTTCTATTTTGGTTTGGCTTAATACAGGTTTGATTTACAACATATTCTGAGTGTTTGTCTGCATAATTAGATAGTGAATCTCTGGTAGCTTTAATTGAATTTTTCTTCGCTTTGATTTCGTGATTAAATCCATTGTCTTAGCTTATTGGGTTATAGTTTTTCATTTAAATTGTTTGCTGGAATAAAAACTTTGCATTCACTAAAACCATTAAATAGCCCAACTGCTAAATTGTTCATTGCCTTTTATGTGAATGATTGAATTGTTATTTGCATTGTCTTAATTCCTTATTGAATCTTGTATTAAGCTTTTCGATTCATTGTATTAAGACATAGCTTAATTCTACAATTGTGTTCTGCATTTCTTGTACAAGATCACTATGTTTGAAAAGTCTAATTTTCTCAAATCTCAGTTTTTAAATCAATTTATTCGCATTGAAATTGATTGATTTTCTGGGCTACACCTTGAGTCACTGATCTTAGTGATTCTTAAAAACTCTCATTTTGCTAAAGCATTTTTCCTTACTTCCTCAATTCAACTTTTGTAAAGTTCAATTTACCCCTTCTTAAACTCAACCTAAAAGTATTTTCAGTATGGTTTTGCTCATATCAATCACAAAAAGGGAAAGAAAATGTTTTCTCGTCAAGAATCAGTTGTGGTGCTCACAGTGTAAATGTATAGAAAAAAATTCAATTACAAAATAGTGTTAGTAAACAACTAAAAGTATCATTCTTCACTACAAAAGTATGAAACGGCCAAGCAGCATAGGCACTAGAACAATAAGCAAGAAGACCCGTCTTTCGTACGAAACGAAACCATACACCAAATTTTCCAAGCAGGGCGCCACATCAGTACTGCACCTGCATATACTTTTCTATTGGTATGACGTTGGGTGTCACTCATGTTGGACTAGGCATGACCATAAAAAATAGCATCGAGCTCCATCCATGTTTAGTCAGGCGTGAATGATCCTCTATCTTTGAGTTATGCGCCAGAAGTGAGGCTGGGCGATATACTAGTTGGAGCTAATTGGATTCTGCTCAAACACTAACAAATAAACAATAATTAAACAACCTCAATCAAGCATAAATCAAACTAATAAAACACAAAATAAACACCTAAATAAAAGAAAAAAATATTTAAAGAAAAGAAAGTTAAATAACACTAAGTTGCCTCCAAAGCAGTGTTTCGTGTTTCTTTAATGTCCCGAGCTTGACAGATATATCAAGGTAGAGGAATCATTGGATGCAACATCTCTCTAGTGACAACCTTCATTCTCTTGTGATATTGACTCTATCTCTACAGTTCCATCATCTTTGATCTTCTTAACCTCCCATAGATTTGTCTATTTTTGCTCTCCATCTCTTGAAAAGTGTTTTCATCTTTGAAGTACCAAATATGATGGGTTGGATAGGTCTAAGCACAATTATCTTTAATTATTCATCATTGATGATGGTAATTTGAAATCATCAAGTTCCACAGGCTTTTGTTGTGGCCTAAAACATCTAAGAGCTTTCTTCCATATGCCTGAGGTGTTCTCCTGCTTCTTTACCACATGAAGGTCTTCTTTTGTAATATCTATCCTCAAACAATGCTTTCGTGTATTTAAGGATGATGAACCCTCAAAACCATCAAATGTCACCTCATCTTCTTATGCTCTCACCCTCATCTTACCATCATCAACATCAATGATTACCATAGCAATCTTCATGAAAGGTCTACCAAGGATCAAGGGCACCTCCGTGTCTTCTTCCATCTCCATAATAACAAAATTCATTGGAAAAGTGAATCCTCCTACCTTCATCATCACATTTTCCACCACCCCATGAGGATATTTAAGGGACCTATCAACAAGGTCTAATGTCATCCTAATAGATCAAGCTTCCAGGTTTCAAATCCCCTTCATCATTAATAATGACACTAAACTGATGCTAACTTCTAAATCCAACAGGGCTTTCCACACAGATAAATCATAAATGGTTATAGGAATAGTAAAACTACTAGAATCCTTGTATTTTTGGGATAATGATTTTTGAATAATAGCACTGGAACCTACCTCCAACTCTATGGTCTCCCCTCAGTAAATTTCCTCTTCTTCATCAAGAGCTCTTTCATAAATTTTGCATATGTGCACATTTGCTCCAAGGATTCTACAAAAGACAATGAATATGAAGTTGTTTTAAAATTTTTTTAAATCTAATAAATTGTCTCTCTATGTCCTTCTTGGGAGGTGTAAGAGGATAAGGATATTTTTTCACAAACGGCATTCTCACATTCTTTTCTTTCTCTTTTCTTATTTATTTTTTGTTCTTTATTTTTCTCTTTCTCTACTCCATTCTTTAACTTAATTTTTTTTCTCTTATTGATTCATCTTATTGTCATCACCATCAATTTTTTTTTTCATTCAACCCAACTTCTTTCCCACTTCTAGTGACAATTGCCTTACATTGCTCTTTAGGATTGACGTGGGTGTTTGTAGGGAATGATCCACCCTTATGGTTTGTCATTTTCTTAGCCAATTGACCTAATTGAAGTTGTAGATTATTTATGGATGTATTTGTATTTTTTTGATTCTGAGGAGATAGTTGCATGAATTGTTGAAATGTATCTTCAATTTTGTTGAGTCGTTCATACAATGGCAAGTATTGTTGGTGGTCAGATCTACTTAATGATCAACATATTGCTTTCCACCAAAATTTTGTCTTCGTCCTTGATTATAAGAATTAGTAAAAGGGTTGCTAGAGAACTGTAATCTTCCTTGATTCCCCATGTAATTTACTTCTGCTCTTTCGGAACCACTAAGCATTTGATAATAAAAATTAGAATGACTACCTCCACAAAAACCACACCTTAGTACTGGTTGGGCGGGAACTGATGCAACCGGCATGGCTTGTAACTGCTAAGGTAGTTTAGCCATCTGTTGATTCATAACCTCTATCTGTTGAGGATAAAAGTTTGTGTTTGGCTAAAATGACATCTTGAGAATTCAACTGTAGCACTGCCCTTTCCTAGGTCTGTGTCCTCCAATGTTGGCCTCACATGTTAGTAAAAGCTATATATTCAATGATGGTAATGGCTTCCTCAATCGTTTTCAACAATACTAAACCACCAAAAGAGGCATCGAGCATTGTATTAGTCTAGGGTTGAAGCCCATTACAAAAAGTATGCACCTGTATCTCTTCTTCAAACCCATGGTTAGGACACTTCCTCAACAAAAAATTATATCTTTCCCATACCTCACACAAATTCCTTGCACTAAAGGGGCTATGGTTGCCTTCGTCTCAATATTTTAGATGGAGGGAAAAATTGAGACAACAATCTAGTCTCCACATCCTTCCAACTAGTTAGGCTTTGATTTAGCTATGATTGGAACCCAACCTTAGGCTTTCCAACTAGAGAGAACGGAAACAATCTCAAGAATAATGCCTCTTCAACAGCCTATGTTACTCCCATTGAACCAGATATTTCATAAAATGTGTAAAGTCGAGAATGTGGGTCTTCATGATGTGTGCCTGCAAATTGGTGAGTGATGATAAGCTATAAGAGAGCACAATTCATCATAGCAATCTTTTCATTCATGGTGGGCCTCACAATGCTAGAAAAGTCTCCAGGACTTATGGTTCTCAAATGATTTTAATTCTCTTCCGCCATCTCTTTTTCAACAAGTAGTTCAATTTTCTAGTGACTTTGGGATTAGAAGAATAAAGAAACACAAAAGACTATAATAACAAGTTAGTCTAAATAAATCTTACAAACAAATAAAAAAATAGAAATAAAAATTAAAAATAAAAGAATTAAGTATAAAGAAAATTTATATAAAATAATGAAAATAAAAAAAAGAAAATGAGTCTAAAAAAATTATAACAGCAAAATAGCTATGTATTGGCACACGAATCCTCGACAACGAGGCCAAAAACTTGTTAGCATTTTTCACTTCCAATGGCAAGTGCACCAGTCGCAAATGTAACAAATAATAAATATTATTATTTGTTAAAGAACTTACCCAATACACAACAATATTCACAATTATAAAAAAAATTAGACCAAAGAACAATTTTATAGTTTTGAGAGAAAATAAAATTATGCAAAAAATAAATAAATATTTATATAGTTTTTTTTGTTAAATCTTGGATTGCAAAAAAAAAAAAAAA
>Ga0209489_102884_pt1 | contig 34320 bp, 15 predicted proteins | sample SiratrowhiteBW_FD_187527 | JGI IMG/M metagenome (GOLD analysis project Ga0209489, IMG submission 187527) | Root nodule microbial communities of legume samples collected from California, USA - Siratro white BW (SPAdes) (version 2) | ecosystem: Host-associated > Plants > Roots > Nodule | place...
TATATATATATATATATATCCAAAACTTATAATCTTAAATTCTAAATAAAGAAAACTCAATTTATTTTTAAGAATGAATGACAACTATTTTAAGTAAAAATAATTCCATAAAAAGGTTATAGATGTAAATGCGATACCACATTGAAAGAAATAAACAGAAACTACTGCCCTATAATGAGAATCCATTTCGGCTTTTGAGAAAACAACGGCAAAGGAGTGCCCTTATCACCTAATTCTTTAACTTCAAAATTTTATAAATACAAGTGAAAGACCATCATAGAATTACATATTAATTCAATGATAAATAATAACAATCAATTAATTTTTTTATATTTTTTAGAAAAATAAAAATATTGTGATATTATGTGTTGTAAAGCTTGAAATTTCAAGTTAATGTAAGAATTAAAGTTTGACATAGAGCCATAAGGGCTTATCAAAGTCGTATGGTTGGTAATATATTTTATTTCAAATCATTGTATTGGAGAAATGTCAGGTTTTTATTGAATGCATGTCACCTCTAATAATAATATGCAACCTAATGTTACAGCAAAAGAATATCAATATTTATTTATTTTTTGAACATGATATACTAAATCAATAAATATTATAATTTTCAGTATAAAGTTTACTATCATGAAACCATATTGATCACATGATCAATTATTGTTCTTTTAATGTTTAGTAATTCCATTACAATTTCCTTGTAATTAATAATCGTGGAAATTTTTTTATATAGATAGTGCACAAATTAAATTCTTTCTATATATATGTAAGAAAATATTTTTTACCAATAATACATTACTATTATTTTTCTTAGGAAAAAGGTTTAAAGAAATTTTTTGTTAGTGGGAAGAGCAGTTTGTAACAGAATCACAGAAACCCACTTCTCTCTCCCATTCCCAACCCAACGGTTTTCTTTTCTGTCTCTTTCTCTGTTTCTCTGTGCTCACTCACTGATCAAGAGGCCTTTGGGGTAAACTGAAACTCAGAGATTTCTTCAAAGTTCCGTTCTTTATTCCCGGGAGATCCAAACCCAGCAGCAGATCTCTCTCTTCAGCTCCCATTATGAGGCGAAGGAGCGTAGATTTTCGGAGGCCAGGGAGGAGGAGGCTCCAAGATGTAGTGTGGTGGACATCGTGTACCGTTTTGCTTCTTTTCTTTATTTATATTCTCGCCAGAGGCTCCACCAAAATTGACTCCACTCAACAATTCTCAAGGGTATAAATTATTTAATCACCATGTTTTCTTTCTCTTTAATTGTTTGTGTATTTTTTCTTCTGTCAGTTTATAGATTTCTAGTCTTGTTGTGGAGAAAAAGTATGCACATTGATTCAATTTTATACTTTTTGAGGTCTTGAAGTGTAAAATAGTAATCAATTTAGTTTTTAGTGACTTAGGAATAATCATAATTGTTTTGTGTGTTTCTGATGTGTATCATTTATCAGGGTTTTTCTTGGATTCATCAGTGGTGTACGTATCTGGGTGCATTTTGCAGTAAATGACTAGTTTAAGCCATTCCAGAATATTTTTGTTCATTGTTCTTTATGTGTTTCTTGCATGTGTTGCTTGGGAGGGGGAAGGATTAAGGGGTTAATTGAATCACATACAGTAAAAGATATAACTATATGGGGGTGTGTTCTTAGTTCCTAGTTCCTACCAAACTTATTGGTAAACCTTGCCATTCAATAACAAGAATAGTGTTGTTTCCAACGTTGTGTTTGTCTTAAGCTTTGTTAAATATTCTTAATGCAAAAGAAATTCATTGCTTATAAAGGTTTTATTATGTTTTAGTTTCTCATGTTGCATTGTTATGGTGAACTTAATGATAACGATTCAGTTTCTATTTCGTGGTTGATTTTATATTGTAAAGTTGAAATATTGTGATAATTTTGAGTCCTTTGTGTTGTGTAGAGAACTTTCAGGCGTGAGAGGGTTATTGAAGGCTTCAATGTTACGGATGAGATGTTAAGTCCCGAGTCTGTGACAAGACAAATCAATGATCAAATCTCACTAGCAAAAGCTTTTGTTGTAATTGCCAAAGAAAGTAACAACCACCAATTTGCTTGGGAGTTAACTTCTCAGATCCGCATTTCGCAGATTTTTCTCTCAAATGCTGCCACGAGGCGTACTCCATTAACAATCAAGGAATCACAATATGCTATTCGTGATATGGCCTTATTACTATTTCAGGCCCAGCATCTCCATTATGACAGTGCAAGCATGATCATGAGACTCAAAGGAAAAATTCAAGCTCTTGAAGAACAGATGAGTTCTGCAAGTGAGAAGAGTTCAAAATATGGACAAATAGCTGCTGAAGAAGTCCCAAAGAGCCTATTTTGCCTTGGTGTCAGGTTGACATCTAAATGGTTCAAGAATCTTAGCCTGCAGAAGAATTTGAAGGACCAAAGACAAGTGGACATGAAACTGAAGGACAATGATCTTTATCACTTCTGTGTCTTTTCTGACAACATCCTTGCTACCTCAGTTGTGATCAATTCCACTTCAATAAATACCAAAACTCCAGAAAAGATTGTTTTTCACCTTGTCACAGATGAAATAAATTATGCTGCAATGAAGGCATGGTTTTCTTTGAACGATTTCCGAGGGGTGACAGTTGAAGTTCAAAGGTTTGAAGACTTCAGTTGGCTGAATGCTTCATACGTTCCAGTGCTCAAGCAGCTTCAAGACTCAGAGATACAGAACTATTACTTCAAAGGCAACACTGATGACAGCAAGACTCCCATCAAGTTCAGGAATCCGAAATATCTGTCCATGCTTAACCACCTGAGGTTCTACATCCCTGAGGTTTTTCCTGAGCTGAAGAAAGTGGTGTTCCTGGATGATGATGTGGTGGTTCAGAAGGATCTTTCTGATCTTTTTACCATTGATTTGAACGGCAATGTTAATGGAGCCGTTGAGACATGCATGGAGACATTTCATAGATACCATAAATATCTGAACTACTCACACCCTCTAATAAGAACACATTTTGACCCTGATGCTTGTGGATGGGCATTTGGCATGAATGTGTTTGATTTGGTTCAGTGGAGGAAAAGGAATGTGACAGGAATCTACCACTATTGGCAAGAAAAGAATGCAGACAGAACATTGTGGAAACTTGGTACCTTGCCACCTGGGTTGTTAACCTTCTATGGACTTACTGAGCCCTTGGATCCATCATGGCATGTGCTGGGTTTTGGCTACACAAATGTTGATCCTCAGTTGATAGAAAGAGGGGCTGTTCTACACTTCAATGGGAACTCAAAACCGTGGTTGAAGATTGGGATGGAAAAGTACAAGCCTTTGTGGGAAAAATACGTGGATTATTCTCACCCAATATTGCAACAGTGTAATTTTCATTGATTTTCCACTGCATCATGATTCCAACTCCACAAACATATGATCATCAGTAGTAGCCAATAGTTATATACATACATATACTAAAGTAACCAATCATTCTTGATACATTTTTTAGTTTTCAAAAGTTTGAGAGGTGTAATGCATGGCATCAAAGTTTTAAAGTTTATGCCAATGTCTCTTGAGTTACCGTTTTTCATGAAAAAAATCAGGTGAGTTTTACTATTTCAATTATTTTATAGGTTGATGGTACGGAGTTAGTTAATTATTCTGTTCAACAAGACTTTGTTTTCTCTCACGTTAGTCGCATAATGTTTAGCTAGAAAACGGTGCTCAGATCATAGCCATGAAGTTTTTGGTGAGCAGGGGTATCTCATTGTTATTCTCACTCCCCAAAAGATGTTATTCGGATCTCTACAAAATTTATGAAAGCATCCGTTTGTTTTTGGGGTGGCGTTCTTTAGAAATAAAATAAAATAAAAATATATGAAAATGTTTTTGTTCACCGGTTACTGATTCTGATCTCCGTCTATCAAAGTCACTAAAGATCCGAGTAATACAAGATGCGTAAGATAAAATTAACAGTAACTTATTTCTTGGGTTATCTTTCTTTTTAGACTGCTTCTTCCTGCACCTTCATATTGTCTTCCTTCACCTCCATAATTTTCAAAATTCCAATAATAGACATCAGTAAATTATAAAATTATCCCTACTGCTATAAAAGAAGGTTTTCCATAGAAGAGGTGCAGTGTAGTTCTGAATGGAGATGGAAGGTGTTGCAGTGGTAGGAGATTCCGACGGTGTTGGAATGGGGGGTTGAAGGCACTTTGGGCGGCCGTCGGTCGTAGTGGGTGGCTGAAAGACAAGCAGAGTCGTCTTCGTCGAGGTATTTGTTATTCATTTTATCTGATTTTCACGAATTGTAGAACCGTATAAGTTAAATATTTACGGATTCTGTAAAGCGTAAGTTTAAAATCAAGATATATGACTCTTACGGATTACATAAACTGTAGGTAATTTAACTTTCGTAACAGCTTACAGTTTGTACAACCCGTAAGTGCATAGGTGTATAAGAGAACTTTACGGGTTGTACAAATCGTAAGGTGTGATGCTTTAGAAATAGACATTACGATTTCTAGAAATCGTAAGCATTTAAATTTTTTTAATTGCTTACGGCTTGTACAAACTGTAGAGCATTTTTTGGTTTACGGTTTGTACAAGCCGTAAGCAATTAAACAAATTCAAATGCTTACGGTTTCTAGAAACCGTAATGTCTATTTCTTCTACAGTTTCTATGGACCGTAATGTGGAAGTGACTTGAATTTTTATGTTTGTTTTAATTTTTTAATATGATTATTTTAAATTTTTCTTCAGTCTATTATGGAAGGAGAATATTTGAGTAAAGTTTCTGAAGAAGTAAATAAGATATCAGATATGGAAGAAGCACATCAAAGTATTGTTATGGTTAAGGAACATGAATATGGTTTACATTTTTTAACGAATGAGGTAAATGAATTCACTTATATTGAATGTTTTTATTGGATAAATTAGGATAATGACTTTGAAATTTTGTTATATTTAGGTATTTCTTACTAGAGATAATTTACTTCAATGGGTGCGGAAGGTTGCTTTTCGTCTTGGATTTGTGGTTGTCATATTGAGATCTGATAAGGCAACTGGTCAACAAGGAAGGAAGACATTTGTATTGTTAGGGTGTGAAAGGAGTGGCAAATATAGAAATACAGGAATGATTTGGAGGTTAGCTTAACAGGGACAAGAAAGTATGATTGTCCGTTTAGATTGCGGGGTAAACCCATTTCAAATGGAGAAGGTTGGGTGTTGAAGGTGATATGTGGATTATATAATCATGATCTTGTTGAGACATTAATTGGACACCCTTATGCTGGCAGATTAAAACCTGTTGAACATGCTTTGGTTGTTGACATGACAAAGAGTTTTGTGAAGCCGTCAAATATATTGTTGACTTTGAAACAGAACAATGAAGACAATGTGACAACAATCAAGCAATTGTATAATGCTAGATATACATACAAGAGGTCCCTAAGAGGATCAAGAACTAAATTGCAACAATTAATGATGTTACTGGAACGTGACAATTATATTCACTGGAGTAGGTGTCATAAGTATTCAGAGGTTGTGAGTGATATCTTTTGGACACATCCTGATTCAGTTAAGTTGTTGAATGCATTTAACATTGTCGTATTGATGGATAATACATACAAAACCAACAAATATAGGCTTCCTTTGCTTGAAATAGTTGGTGTGACATCCACCGGGTTAACTTTTTCTATTGCTTTTGTGTTATTGTCAACAGAACGTGAAAATAACTTCATATGGACACTACAGAGACTGAAAGGGTTGTTTTTTAGGGGAGATGTGTACCCTCAGGTCACTGTTACTGACAGAGATCTTGGTTTGATAAATGCAATCAATGTTGTTTTTCCTAAAGCAACTAACATACTATGTCGATTTCACATTAACAAAAATGTTAAAGCCAAATGTAAAGTGTTCGTTGATTCTAGAGAGGCATGGGACATTGTAATGAATGCATGGGGAGCTGTGGTGGACTGTCATAAATGTGATGCATATGATGAAATTGTGAAAGGCTTTGAATCTGTTTGTTCATCTTGGCCATTGTTTGTTGATTATGTGAAGAAGACATAGCTAATTCCTCACAAGGAGAAATTTGTTAGGGCCTGGACAGATAAGACAGATAAGGTCATGCATTTGGGCAACACTACCTCAAATAGGTATATTTCTTAATATTTTTGTAAAAAGAAGTCATTGCTAGGTGAATTATATAAGATATTATCGGTGTTTTTTTGTGTTACAGGGTTGAACAAGCTCATTGGAATATTAAACGTATATTGCAAAATAGCATGAGAGATTTGTGTATTTGTTGGGGTGCAATCAACAACGTCCTTATTCTTCAACATAATGAAATTAAAGCATCTTTTGAGATGAGTATCCATGTCGTTGGTCATACCTTCAACCTGACATTATACAAACATTTGGTGGGTGTTGTTAGCAAGTATGCTTGGTGCAAATAGTTGAAGAAGTACTGAGAGTTAATGAAGTGGGTTTTGATAGTCAGCATTGTGGTTGTGTCCTCAGATCTACCCATGGATTGTTATGTGCTTTTCATTAGCTAGATATTAGTTCGGTGTCATACCACTTAACAAAGTTCATGTTATGTGGACTAGACTAAGCTTCTCAGACATTTTCTCAGGTCAGTCATCTTTTGAGTTGTCAATTCAACAAGAATTTGATGTCATTGCTAATCAATTCAAAGAGCTTGATATGGGAGGAAAACTTACAATTAAGAACAAACTGTGTGAGATTGCTTATCCTGATATGACATCCATGTGTCCACCGAGAGAGAAAGTCAAAACTAAAGGCTCACAAACTCGTCAACAAAAAATGCAGGAGAGGTCAACAAAACGTAACCCATTTTATTTTGAACATGTTGATAAAATTCATTCAATCGATGATAGTTGCTCTAAGGGATCTAAAGGGAAATCAAAGTTGGCACTCGGTTCAAATGTTGTTCCAATGCTTGATCAATTTCATCCAGTGACTCACCCATTTATCAAAGAAGTCATTGATGTCAATGCAGATGGAAATTGTGGATATCGTTGTATTGTTGCACTTTTGGGTATGGGTGAAGAATCATGGTCATTGGTTTGAATGGATTTGTACAAAGAACTTTGTGCTTGGCGTGATGAATATGCTGCCATTTTAGGTGGACTTGATCGAGTTGAGGAACTGAAGAAGTCATTGTTGGTTGAAGGATCGTCAACTGTAAGTACTTTTGTTTAAATTCATCATTTAAGTAATTTAGATATAGTATAATGATCATAATATGTCAATTTATGAACATGCAGGTTGGTGTGGACAAATGGATGACGATTCCAAACATGGGTTATTCCATTGCTAGTAGATATAATGTCATATTAGTTTGCTTATCACTAAAGAAGAACATAATCATCTTTCCCTTAAGAAGTACACCTCCAAATGTGGTACATTTGCATCGGATAATATGTATAGGTCATGTGTATGGGTCACATTTTGTCTAGGTACGTGCAATAATTAATTTTGAATAACAAAACCATTTTAAATAATGCAACGATTTGCAATAACACAACCATTTTTTCCCAGGTCATATTACAGGACGGTTGTCCTTTACTTACAGTGGACATGTTTTAGTTGAAGTATTGTTATGGAAACGCAAGATTGTGGTCATCATTTTACGTGGGTCGCTTGCAAAGTTTTACAAACATGTTATAAGCTAATCAGTTCCACATCAATCTTGGAGATGATTGATTATTGTAAAACTATTATTCGAAGTTATTCATGTTCATTTAAATATTATTTACTTCTTCTTATAAAAGGTTCTAAATAACAAGACATTAAATATTCCACATATTACGAATAAAAGATGTCCAAATAGGATCAAGTGCTATTCCACATAATACAACACGAAATATAAAAGATATTATAGTATCACGCACATTTAGTAATATAACATCAAATACAAATAACAATATGGGTCATGCCCTCCTGCCACACACTGCTCTCGAACGACGTGTATATACAACTCCCTCACGAGCACCTCGTCATAGTCGATATCCTCAAAAACACCACCGTTATATCGCAAAACAGTATCTGGAATCCTCTGCTCGTACCCAAACTGCCGCAATACACGATCTGGCATATCTCTGAATGTTCACCCCATACCGAATTAAACCCCGAAATAATGATATCGACTCAAATGGTCGAACTACTCGATGCGGCTGATATGGCATCCAGATAAGGTCACTATATGTCAACCGATCTAAATGGGCCTTGACTTCAACGTAGCTCGAAATATGACGTCTCACAACATACCGAGCTGCCTGTGGCATCGCCTCATCATATCTGGAATTCATAGTCTTTTTTCCTATAGAGTGAAAGTGCTTGTAAATCCATGCCTACATTTTTTTAAAATAAATCAAACTTAACTATTTTCAATAAACAAAGATATATAAAGTTAATTACATTGAAATAAATGAACAATAACATTTTACTTGAACAAAAGTAACGAAGTCAGCTAATTGTTTTGTATTACCAAGACATGCATCCCCTAATTGCTCATACTTGTATGCTAGAGCAGCTGCTCCCCAAGCCCATTGTCCACACATGTCAAGGTCTCTAAATAGTGAAAGGTAGTAGACAAAAATCCAACTCGCACTTTTATTTGCAAATATAGTGCACCCCAGCACATGCAATAAGAATGCTCTAGCAGCATACTCCCATAACCCATCAATGCAACACTGCTCGTATACCTCCCTCAACCAACTCATTCTTACTTGGGGACCTCGACTCTCTTTCAACTCTTCATTTGCTTTAGTTTTTGAAACTCCTAATAACTCTATTAGCAAGGCTTTTGCTTCATCATATGATAAAGCTTCATATGTCGGGAATTGTCCCACAATAGGAATATGAAGAATAGACGACACATCATCTAATGTGATTGTCATCTCTCCTACTGGCAGATGGAATGAGTTTGTATCTTTATGCCATCTCTCAACAAAGGTTGTAATTAAGCCTTTGTCAGCAACTTCATACCCAATACTGCATAGAGAGAGCAATCCCGAATTTTCCACAAAACCATACACTTGTGGATGAGGAATGCCAAATTTATTTAATTTTCTACCGTGGGAGATCAACTTCAGCTCTCCTCGTTCCTATACAAAACCATAAAACAATACAATTCATATTTATAATTGTTATGTACCAAATAAAATTTAAACCAACAAAACAATACAAAAAAGTTTAAATATTTTACCTCACCAGCCCACAGCCTATATGTAATATGATCAACATAACTAACCAAAACAGAAAGATCATAAGGACCTCCTGGGAACCCTACTACATCATCATAAGAAGGAACATTCTGAACAAGAGTAGGTCCAGCTCCATCACGCCTATCCCCTCACCTCACAGAGGTTGTCGATCTCTCTCAACCTTCAGGCTGAGATGAACCTCCTCTAGCTCTCGCCATAATCCTGAAATGAAGCATACATATAAACTTACAATTCACACAAATAAAAAGACATTCAAAATTTCAAGTCTCCTGCGATTTGTACAAACCATAAGCCATTCCAAAGTCCGAATGACTTACAATTTGTACAAACCATAAAACAGTATAAATGTTATACTGTTTTACGGTTTGTACAAACCGTAAGTCACTCGAAATTTCGAATGGCTTACGTTTTCTACAAACTGCAATACAGTTTAACAGTGAAAAAAAATGCCACCACCGTCGTCCTCCGCCACCAATCCACCATAACTACCTCTATAATGCAAAATTCAACTTACAAGGATGTTTACCTTCTTTTCAATTGCTTCAATGGGTGCTAAAAAAAATGTTGGAAGTGGAGGTTAGGACGTTGCGGAACGTGAAAACCATGAAACAAGGTACAGGACGTGAATGGAGAACCAACCCAACAACCAAGGTGCAATGAACGTCAACCATGAGTAAATCTGCAGTGGCAAAGTGGGGTACGAGCTCTGGCAGTGGAGGTGGAGGTGCAGCCGTCATCGATGAAGTTCGAATGGGGTGCAGAGGCATAGTGGAGGAAGAAAGAACGTGAAGGGTGTAAATGAAGGTGAAGGGTATTATAGGATACAAATATTTTACAAAAGGATTAAATGGTAAATTTGCTTGGACTATGGAGGTGCAGGAAGACGATATGGAGGTGCAGGAAGAAGCAATCTTCTTTTTATAGAGTTTGGATGGGCTTTCAAGTGAATGGGCTGGAGGCCCAACTTACTAGTGTGCTTTTATGAGACACTGTACATAGTATCCTTGTCGATGCTTGCTATGTGGTCATCTTGCTAATACCACATGTCCATTGATAATGGTTGAGTAAAGTGTATTGACCTTCTGGGGGCGTCATCTTGCTAATACCACGTGTTCAATAATTATGATTGAGTAAGGTGTATTAACCTTGTGAGGGTGTACCGGAGAATGCTCGATTGGCTGATGTGTCGATACTTGTTTAGTCGATCGATTTTTCAATTATATATTGATTAGAGTGATCGGTTTTCTCTATAGTACAATTTTATATTTCAGGAATTTAAAATTTATTCAATGATTCCTTTTAGAGGTGTTAAAAGTGAATAAATGTATTGTTTCGCCACGAAATTGTTAATTTCTAAAAGATTTAAATATATATTTAATTTGTTTCTAATTTTTCAAATTTTAATTTTTTAGTGAATAAAGTATTTAAATTACTATCAAATGCAAACAATATTTAAATATTAAATAATATCTAATAATTAAGAAATATTAATCTTAATGGATGTTATTTTTTCATTAAAATTTTTTCAACTTATTCTGGCAAAGTTTTTTCTCCATTAACATTAGTTGAAATTGTTTTCCATTAATATGGATCACAATTAGTTAGATTTTTGAATGACTAAAATTTTCCTATATTTGATCACAAATAATATACTTAATGTTCAGTCAAAGGTTTATCGTTAGTATTAAAATAAATAAATAAAAAACATAACAAATTATAGGTAAGGGATAACATTGATGTCAATAATAATAATAATAAAATATTATAGACATCAATAACAAAAGTAACCTCAACCCACGCTGCAAAAATAAAATAAAAAAAAGTTTTCCCAACCTACCTAATATCAAATGAAAAATAACATTGATTTACAACAACTACAATCCTAATAATTTAAATAAAAAATAACTCATACAAACATAAATAGAAAACCTTAATCAACATAAACTAGAAACTATTAATTTTAATAATGTTTTTATCTTTTTGAAGTGAATGATATCTAATCAAAATTGAACTGAGAAGACAATTCAAAAAATTTTAAATTCTTACTTTTTGTTTAAGGTAAAATTTATAAATATCTAATTTTATATAATCTAATTACTCTTATACAATTCTATAATTTTAACAATTCTCTTCATATTATTGGAGAATCATTATACTATTAACTTGATGAAAGAGTTTAGTATGTAAGATATGATTAGAACCAATTTCACGGAACTATGGGGTTATTAAAAAGGTAAATCTTTGTATAATATTTATTATTTTTGTTAATTTGTTCTTTTATTGAGGGAGACAATCAGTTCACTCTCACATTTTATTGTTTAAATTATCTTGCATCAAGTGAAGTTTAACCACACTTCTCTCTCTCCACGCATTGGAAGTGTTTGCAGATACGTTTGAATCAATTCTTTGTCCAATTTTCGTCAAATCCAAAGTTTAAAACAAATTGTTATTTGGTTAGATTAGATTTTTTTAATATTTTAATTGATTATGAACATTCCAATCAAGTAGTTTTCATTTATTTATTTTCTTAGTTTTCTCTTTTACAAATATTAGGAGTGTTTCTAGATGGATATGGATAGATTAACTTCTTCCTCAAAGCCAAAGTTTAAAATAATATGAAGTTTTTTCTCCTTTTTATAGAAGCAAATGCACTTTAGTTTTATTTGGTCTCTTTCTGCATTGAATTGATGATCAACACTTTTAACATATTTTTCATTCTTTCCTTCTTTATTGTTTCTCCTAGTTTAAGCTAATTTTTCTCTCCCATCTTTGATTTCATAGATTTTGTCTCTGATTCTTTGGAAATAAATTGTCCTTGCCTGTTTAATCATCATTCTCTTTGTTAACTTGCACAGTTTTCTTAATCCTGTATTTTAAAATGGAAAATAATTATTGATTTTTAATTATCTTAGTTCATAATATTAACAACTACTACATATATACAATATTTAAGCATCAAATACAAATATTTTGTTTTGCTTATATTTCATGTAGGGGAATAATGATTGAAAATTAGAAAAGAGTTTCTTAAAATTCCAAAGCTAGAAAGAAGAGCAGGCTTTACAAAAACTTGCAGTCTCTTGTTGGCTAATACTTGGCTCCATGTTTTCACAGTTTCATTTCAACATTTTGTTCAAACAAAACATCACTTTCCCATATTTGCCTTCAATCAACCACCACTTTCTAACATACTAGAGCTTTTAAACATGTTCTTTTATTATCCCATAAATGCTACAATATCAGCTGTGCTCATCGATATTATCTATGATCATTTGGCTATAAAAATTAGGACAATGCCACTCCAACTTCATATTTTAAACATAATTATTATTTTAATTTCTGAAATTCTAGTATAAATTTTTATTTATATAACTGAATTTATATAAAATGTAATTATGAGATTTTTCATTTTCTTTTGATTTCACATTATTATAAATATAAACGTGTGAATTAATTAAGGATTAGGTAAAAAGTAAGACATAATTGATAAAGGTAATTAATATTCTTTTCAACTAAATATAGCAAGTAAAAGAAACTTATTTAGTATAACTATTTTAATTTATATTGAAAAGTTTCATTTACCATTCATTCATTCAACTATTATTAAAAATTATCCACTAACAACATTTCCAAAGTTACACGCTTCAATAGGAGAGTAAGACATTCTTTCCTTTCCTATTTTGTAATTTTCAAAATGAATTCTTATCAGAGTTACCTTAATGATTGCTTGTAACAAACAATTAATTAAATTATAAGAGACAATAAAATTTCCTTATGTAACTTTTTTTTTCCTCTCTTTCGTCAAGAACAGAGACGATGATTAAATGAATTATTTAAAACTGAATGGATGAGAAAACAGAGGAATCCCTTCCACATGTGCCGGCACATTTCTCTGTATTAATATTTTGCCCCGCCATTTTCATGCGCTCACTGTTACCAACGTTGCACTCTCACAGTAAAACTTCCTCTGTTTTCTGCTACCTCTGTTCTGTTCTGTTCTATTTTTGTTCTGTCTTCTAACCCATCTTTTCATCCATAATTTTGTTTTTCTTTCAATGAAGAGCGATTCCAATGACTCTGTCTCCCCTTATTCTCCCAAACCCAGAACCCATCTCGTAAGTTCTCGGTTCATGTCTCCAAAGTCAACCGGTTCGCCTGAACCTGGTTCAGGCTCCCCGCTCCGCCGGTTCAACCGGTTGGCGAGGAAAGACTCGGCCACTCTGGCGGATCACATTGGCAACGAGAGGCTCAAAGAGAGGGGAGAGTACCACCACCATCAGAATCAGAAACCCACAAACAGAACAGACTCTGTTTTCTCTCCCCTCACGAAACAGAGGAGCTGCAGGGAGTTCAGAAACAACACCAACTGCTTAGAAGAAAACGATCAAGATCGAGACGGTGTTGGTAAGACCGCAAAGAATGGTGTCTTCGGAAAATCTTCGGTGAAGAAATCTCATCTTGATCCTGCGAGACAGTCTCTGGATGAGAATACCTTTAAGGGAAACTTTCTCTGGGCTAAGAATTCAATTAATTCGGAATCGGAAAATACAAGTTTGGATTCTGTTCCTCTGCAAAGAACATTCAGTTTGAGGAAATTGGGTAGGGAGGTTTCTTCGAAGTACATGGCAGCATGTGGAAGAAGAGGAGAAGCTTCTGATTCAGAGCCTTTATCTTTTGATGATTCATGGATGATGAAGAAGTTGATGACACCGAAAGCGGTGAAGAGGGCTAATTCGCTTATTGGGTACATGAGTTCCAAGTCTCAGTGGGCGTTGTCCCCTGGAAGATCAGGATCATCACCTGTGTCTTTCGAAAGCAAGGACAAGCCATTGTCGTTTTCGAGCTTGAGGCCTCCACACAAGAGAGTGGAGAAGATTCTGGGCATGGGTTTTGATCTCTTTAGGACTAAAAAATCTTCTTCTACAAGTGAGATGGTTCATCCATTGCGGCTGCTTCATAACCGGTTGATCCAATGGCGGTTCGCAAATGCTAGAGCTCATACTGTGAATCACTCCATTTCTCTTCAGGCTGAGGTATTTGCTCACACTCCTGAATTTTGTACATAATCTGTTAGAGATGTTTGATTCAGTTCGTTTTGGAGAAACTGACTATATGTGTAACTTCATTAAAGAACTACTGAAAAAATACTATAGAGTTTGATAGTCATAGTGAGTTTCAAAACTTTTAATAGATAAACATGGTGGATTAATCAAATTATGGTGAATAATTTAAGATAGCTATTATAAATGTAAATAAACTTACTACCTTTTATACTTGAGAAAAAAACAGCAATACAATAAGCAACTATTTGTCCCATATTTAGGCAAATCAAAACATGCAAGAAACATATTTGTGTAATGTTTTGCTGATTCTTGTTTTATGAAATGGTTCTACGCTGATGTTTTGCTTTTGTGAATTGTAATGTTTAGAGCAATTTGATAAGTGCTTATGATGGTCTTACCAAGTTGCGGCATTCAGTGATGCAAAAGAAGATAGAGGTCGAGAGAGAAAAGCTCAAAATGAAGCTAAATTTTGTAGTGCATTCTCAAGTGAGTGTTGTAGTGTATCTCATTAATTTATATTGAATTGATTGCAAAGATTCTAATTAAGATATGTGTATTATTTTAGAGGTATAACTCTTTGTTCATTTGTGGGTTGGTAGATGAAGCTGTTGGAAACTTGGGCATGTCTAGAAAGGCAACATCTAGCTGCAATGACCACAATGAAAGAGTGTTTGTATTCTGTTATATGCAAAGTTCCTCTCTTGGAAGGGGCAAAGGTAAGTCCAACTAAAGACAATTAAGTCTTACCTACAACAAAACATGCATTTAGAGATTTTACTGTAAAAAAATTTACAGGTGGATATACAATTGCTATCCATTGCTCAGCGCTATGCATCTGACCTCACAGATTCCATCAAGTCAGTGTTATCTAGTTTTTCACCCTTGGTATGTTTGGTAACACTGAACTAGTCCTGATATTATATGGTGAAAACTTAAGATTGAAATTGAAGTTGAATTTTCTTTATAATCAGGCTCATAAGACAACTGAGTTGATATCAAAATTAGCAAGAATTGTTACTCAAGAGAAGTTGCTCTTACAGGAATTCAATGATCTGTGTCACGACATGTATGTTCTTGAGGTAACTAAACAATGTTTCGGTTTCTCTTTTTGATGGGACAAATGAGAGGCAAAAAGGGTTCTATTTAGTTATGATTCTATCTTGTCAATAAAAAAACAATGTTTTCTAGTTAATTTTGTAGCAAACTAGAAAACTTGTGTTCAATTATTACTTAGACATGAAATATTTTACTCAGATATTTATTGATTGATTTTCACCATGTGTTGACAGCTTAAAGAAAGGAATCTAGTCTGCAGTCTCATTCAACTAGAAGAAAAGAAAAAGATCAAAAGTTGCAATTACTGTCAAAAGATCACTTGGTAGGTATTCAAGTAAATAGTTGATCAGCAAAATTAACAATGTAACAACTACAAATAAAATTCAATGGTACAAACTAAGAAGTGTTTGTATATAGAGGCTGCTAACATAGAATTAGCATTTGTTTATACAATGATACTACCTCCAAATTAGATTCTTTTTTGCTGAACATGCAAGATTAGTTTCTATTTTGCTATGATAAATCTGTGCAGTAAAATTTTGAACTACGTTTTGCAATGTACTGGTGTCAGCTTCTTCTTTTAATAGTTTTGGTATTCTTTTTCACATCGAATGCAATGATCATATCAGATTGGAGAAGAAGTATAATCAATGGTGCACGGTGCAAAAACATATTCTGATGTTCTAATCTAGTAAATTAGATATACTTTTGACCCATGGAAATATCACGATTTTAATTTTCATGAAAACTGTATTTGTTGATACTAAACTGTATTTGTAAACTTTTAGATAATGGACTTTTTCACTAACGATTTTCTGTTACATTTACACTTGAAATCTATACATAGAATCATGTTTAAATTCTATGTACGCGATTCCATACGTGATTTTTTGCTTTCTCTATTTTTTTCGTTATGATGGCCTCTTAAATCGTAATTCAAAATCTAATTTACCAACATAGGTGTCGATAAGAATTATATATAAACTAAAACATGTCAAATTTCAAACTTTTTATTTTATACTTATGTGTGAGATTTTACTTTATTCAACAATTTAAGTGTTCATTAAGATATCACATCAAACTTGATAAATACAATGCTAAACTAACAATAACTTAACCAAAAAAACAACTCAAACTATAAAGTTTTCAAAAAATGTTTAGTCTTAGCTTTATCCGTATCCATAAAATATCAGTTTTAAATTACTAAAATATGTTTAATTTATTAAATAACTTAAAAATTGTATATTAATTTTTCTTTGATACTTAGTTTCATAACTTATTTATAGGACATATTTTTGATTACTTTTACTCATTTTAGTAATTATTTAATCTTATCCAATTATTATTTATACTCTCATATGATGTTTATATAATTATAATCCATTTCTTGATATTTAATATTAAAAAAATAAATTGTATATCCTTTTAAAATTAAATACTTGATAATTTTATATTTTTGGTGATTTTATTTTTTATAAAAGTTATTTAATTAATAATTAGAATCGTTAATATATCTATTTATAGAGATGAGATAAAAAACTTCACATTTAGTAAATATGCGAATGAAAATAAAGATAAACTTTTATTAAAAATATGTCTTCTTTTTTAATATGTTGTTTAACTTTCTCATTTTTCTTATATACTGTTCAACTTTTTCATTTTTATTCAATGTGGAACTTAACCTCTATATTTGGACACTTAATAATTAGTCTCATTTTCTGGACACTTAATAATTAGTCTCATTTTCTCCATGAATTAATGGAATATGATGTATCATAATTTACAAGTTCAAGTGATTTTAGTTTCTAAAAACATGAGTGTTTTTTTCTTATTTGTGTCTCTACAAAAATTCTATCCCTTTATTTTTCAGCTTTTTAGGTCCAAAAATGATGTTTTTTTTTGTTGAATTAAAAAAATTAAAAATGAATAAGATCTTTATAAATATCAGAAAATAAAATTTGGTATATTTTTAAGAGCCGAGAATATATTTGAACACAGTGTATGGTGGGAACATTAAAAATTGTCTTTAACCATTTAAAACATTTTCAATTTATGGGATTTCAAAACTTAAGAATTTGTTGCTGTGAAGTTTTACTATTAGAACTATTGGCCTGACAACTCTTATACAAGAATTTTACTTATATAAGAAATTTTTTGAATAATTCTTAAAGATTAAAAAAACTTGTTTAAATTCATGATCCGTGAACTCTTTTTATAAAGTGAATTAGTCTAGTTTAATTATCTATTTCATCACAATCATGTATAATGTTATTTTTTTTATAAAGAAATAAACTTCATCAAACCACTTTTAATAATTTGAAGTAAACATTATGTCAAAATGTAGCTTGGTGCACACGAGTATGATGGTTGAAATGTTCAATTCATTGGGGTATAATAGTATATCAATCTATTATATCTTAACTTCAAACTACACAAGTGAAAAGTTATATGGTGACTGTACAAATGACTTGTTACTATCAGTAGTTAATCAGCAGAAGTATAATCTATGAAAGGAATAAAATATTATGCATGATGTAGACCATAGGAGGTTGTATGAACAGATGCTATTTATATACAAGGGCTTCTTTTCCATTGAATTTTGTTTGCAGTTTATAATTTACATAAGATAATAGGTATTTGTTAATTTTGCTATCTACTATTTACATGAATACCTCTCAAGTGATCTCTCACAATATTTGCTAAGTTGAATAAGACTGCATCTCAGGCTGCTTTCTTCAAGCTGTGACCCCGTAATGAAAATCAATAAAAAAAAATTATGCAAACATATATAACATGATATTGTATATCAACAACAATGGATATAAGCAAGACCCATATAAAATAATCATATCATTTTTAACTCAAAATCTTAAATCATTGAATTTGTTAGTCTTTTTTTATATATTACTCAATTTTCTTATTTTTATTCAATATAAGACTAATTTTATATTTGGATATTTTACCATAATTATTTAGACTGTTTTTGTTGTTTATTTGTTTCATCAAGAAGAGGAACACCATAAAAGAAAAGGATTATCAAAAATAGCCAAAAAAATATTTAATGACCTGAAGGAGACACATTGTGTGGAAGATATCATTGAATTCCTCTAAGAGAAACCTCTCTTCTATAACAACTTCCGCTAACTCTGATAGCAATCCAGCAAGCTCATCAGCCTGATTATGAAGGAATTTTAGCTTTATTTTCAATTTGAAGTACTCAATAATGACAAGACTAATACACTGTTACCAAACATACCAAGGGTGAATAATTAGATAACAATGACTTCAAGGAATTTGTTAGATTCAATGCACGCCACTGAGAAACAGATGCTAGTTTGAAATCCATCTGTGAGCAACACAATAATAGGGATTCTGTTAATGCAATTTTTTTATATTGAGGTAAGGCCTAAAAAATGTGTTTAATAGGACTTGCCTTTGCACCTTCCAAAAGATGAACTCTGCATGCAACAGAATACAAACACTTTTGCAATAAGGTGATTGCAGATATATGTTGCCTTCTCATACTTCTCCATGTTTTCAATAGCTTCATCTACCAACCCATAACACACACCAACGATGAGAGAATTAAATCTCTAAAACAGCATGGCATAAAGTAAATGCACATCTTAATTAGAATCCATTTCAATCCATTCAATCAATTAAATGAGATACACACTATAAACTCACTTGAGATTGCAATATATAATCTAGTTTCATCTCAAGCTTCTCTCTCTCAAGCTCTATCCTCGTTAGTACCAATGAATATCGTTGCTTGGCTATACTATCCAAAGCACGTATCAAATTGCCCTGAACACAAAACGATTCCCAGAAATTGTTAATCTCATTGGAGATGAAATATAAAACCATCTCATAAACCAACATCCCAAAAACCTTATACAAAGAAACTTAATAGTACAAGTAAATAGTCTATGTCTCTAAAGGTTTTCACACTGTCATTGAATCAAAAAGTCTAAATTTGTTGATTTTTACAGTAATTCGGTAAAAGTTATACTTTACAACTTTTTTTTTATCAAATCACATATGTTAAATTTGTTGAATTCTGATTCAGAATTTTGAATCTGTTTGAGACGATGTTGTTAGAGCCAATCAACACATTTAAGTATTACATGTCATATGTAATATGAATTTTTAATATTTGGTCTGCAAAATCAAACTCGATAGTTTCATATCACTAGTGGATTTTGGTGGGCTTAAATCTGAAGAAATAATAACCTATTTTTTAGTTTGAAAAGTATGATGAATACCTGAACTTTGAGGGAAATGGTGTGATTCACATAAGAAGCTCTTGCATTTGCAAAACGCCATTGGATGAAGCGATTATCAAGCAAACGTAGTTGATGAACCAACTCAATATTCAGAGGTTTCTTGTGTCTAAAGAGATCAATGCCCTTGCTCACAATCTTCTCCACACTTTTAGGTTGAGGTGGCCTCAGGCTAATGTGCCCATGAGACAATGCCCAGTGAGACTTGGAACTCACGTACCCAATAACAGAATTATTAGCCTTCTTCACCGCTTTGTGTGTCTTAACCACCCATGAATCATCAGAATCTTCCTCTCTTGTTGCCATGTACTTAGATAAAATCTTCGTACCCTCTTCCCTCGAATTCCATGTTCTTGGCAGAGAATGTGGTATCTGATTATGAATCAATTGGGTTCTTAGAATAATGAAAGATTCTTCAAAGGGTGCTTTATTGAGCCTTTCAGGAACAATATGAGAATCAAGTTTCTTCATTTCATCGTCTTCTTCCAAGCCATTGGCGTGCTTCTTAACTCCCTGCAACTCCTCTGTTTCATGGAACAGAGAAAACAGAACATGTTCTGATTCTGATGATGGATGCCTTGTTCACTCTCTCTCAGCCTTTCGTTATCTTTGTGATTGTCCAAGAGTGACGGAGATTTAATTCTTAATCTTGAAAAATCTCACCTTTAATTTTCACCATCATTCTCTATGATTCTTTCTATGTTTTTTTAGCCAATGTTTATCATCATTAATTACTAAATTTATTATTAGGATAGTCCTAATTTATTTTTACTAAATCATTGTTAGTTGAATAACTTTTACTAGCATTATTTAAAAATAAAAATTAATTTTTTATCAATATTTTAAAATACTAGGATGCAACCAAAATATGTCACCAGCAAGAGAAAATCACTTATGCCATCTCTAATGTTTTTTTGGATCAAGGAATGAATCTGTGAGAGTAAAAAACATGAAAATAAGGAGAGAAAAAGAGTGGAAATGAAGGTTATTTTATTTGAATTTAAGATAGGAGAGTGAGAAGTCCAGAGAAAGTTTGTGAGTTGTAATAAATAAAAAATTACTTTTTAATTAATGAATCTGTAAAACATTGTTTTTGTATCATCCACAAATTCTACTGAAAAATACTATGAACTATCTAATATTACTATAACATCTAAAAATATACAGAAAAATTCATAAAATAAAATTATTATTTTTTATATTATTATTATTATTTTATGAATTAATTTCAATTATTATTAGTTATTATTTTATTAATATTGTTAATTTATTATCATCGTTATTACATAATGTTTATTTCCGTGATTTACTGTTGTGCGGACTATTTGCACAGTTGGTTATCTTTATTTAATGGTGTACCCTTATTTTAGTACATATATACATATAACATAAATAAAGAATAAACAATTATACGTTAAATATAACAAAGTCAATTATAATTACATAAAATAATATAAATAAATTTTTTATAAAAACAATAATAATAATAATAATAATAATGCTTATATTTATTTAAAAAATCATAAATAAAATAAAATGTATTATTATTATAATTATTGTTATTATACTACTTTACACAAGTTTCAACTACCATACCACCATCGACACTTTATGAACATATATTTATTATTATTATTATTGATATTAAAATAATAATAATAATAATAATATTAATAACAATATCAATCATATTAACAATAATATTCATCACAATATTAATATTATTAGTAACATTATTAATAATATTAATAACATTATTAATATTATTAATAATAAGATCAATATCATTTAATATTAATAATAGTATTAAATGTTAAATATAATATTAATTATAATAATATCAAAAATAATATTATAATAATTTTATTATTATCAATAACATTAACATTAATATTATAAATAATAATGATAATAATATTTTAAAAATATTAATATTGTTAATAATAATATTAAAAACAATAATAATAATAATAATATTGTTATTATTATTAGTATTAATGATATTAATAATAATTATAATTATAACTGTTGTAACCCTGACAGATATTAAAAGTTGAGAAAGAGAGTTTACTTAACTAATTAATTATTGTAACTTTTTATATTATTTAAACTTTTTATGTTGGTTATGGTCAAACATTTTATTGAGTTAATCTCAACTCTCTGTTGGGTTAACATAAAATTCAAGAATTTTCTAACTCTAACTCCAAAAGCATATTTCATAGGACTTATTTCTAAGTGGTATTTGTCTATTGTAATAAAAAACTCCTTTGGATTGACACATTAATCAATATCCGACTTCAAACACCATGTCATCTACATATGTCTTGATATTTTACCGTAGCATTGATCAAAGGATGATGTTCATCAACCTCTAATAAGTTGTGTCTATCATTTGTCGTGTTTATCATTAACACTACCTTGACTTCTTTCCAAGTATGCATCTGAATTTGATTATATTCTTAGTAAGCATCTATGAAACTCAAAATCTAATAACTTGACAACACTGTTAATAGGATGATTGATGTTGAGAGAGGGTATGAATCTTTTGGGCATGCTTTAGTCAAGTTTGTGAAATTGATGAACATTCTCCATTTGCTTGATGACTTTCAAACCCTTAGTACATTAGCCAACCATGTAAAATACTAATTTTCTCAAATGTATTTATCTTCAAGCAATTTTATCATTTTTTTTTATCTCATAGTCTTTCGTTTATGATCTACGAACATTTCTTACGTTGTGTCATTGATGGAGTCGTTTCACAGGCAAATCAAAACAATTTTAGTGTCGAGCGTCTAATAGTGTTGAATTGTCTAACACCAAATAGAAGCAACAAATTCTCTTTCACAACGAATCCTTTCTTAGATTTGTTAAGATTATTATCCTTTAATTCTCTTCACAAAGTCGAACTCAATCAAACAAACGTCAATCAAATTCAACATAATTTTATGAACAAAATAACCATATTTTGATGTATTCAATATCTCACTTCGTCTCTAAGCGTCTACTTAATAATATGTACATCTTTTATCTTTTGAATAAGTGTACAAGAAATTAATTAAGACTAAGTGAATTAACCAAGAACACTAATTAAGGGAAAACATTTGAATTCTCAACAAGCGTTAAAAAAATTACTTTTCCAAAAACTAGATTTCAAAAAGACCAACTATAAAACACAATTGTTACAGAGAATGTATGAAGAAAATTTTATTAAACAAAAACCTCAAAATTTATTGTGAGTAAAAATATGTTCATCAGCCACCAACTTGATGGAAGCATCTAAGGTGAGTCTTTGTGAAAAGAAATCGACATTGATACTTACCATGTATGATACCACATAAGCAAATGCTTCTTTATTCTCCTATAACACCGAAATCAATTATTTTTTGAGATTGCAATCAAATTTCTGCAATATTGACCGATCTGTCTTCTTCTATTTATACTCATACTCCTTTGAGGTCCTTAATAGACTGAGGGTGTCAATCTTCCGAACATCTAAAGGGTCTAACTCATCCATCTCTAGGATATATTAATTGACAATATATGCCTAACAATTCTTGAAATTTCATTCATAACATTTTAGTGCAATGTGTTGATCTACTCAAAGTGTTCTAACCTTGCTATCTATAATAGATACTTGACTTTTAGATAAAATGTGAGCACAAATGCTTCTAGTTTTATCAGAAGTGGTCAACTGTGCAATGGATTTGAGATTGGAACATAAATAAAATGGAGAAATTTTTCTTATATGATCTTGATACATGAAAAGGAAGTCACAACACACGCCTCTAACTTGAAAACATGAAAGTGTTAGAACTAAAATACCATTATCATTTTTTCAATAATTTTTTATATTTGTCAAACCTCTTGATAAATGATTTAAAAGAGAGTTTAAAATATTTTATTTGCATGATAGAATTTTTTTTTTTTTTTACAAATATTACATAATGAACAACAAACGTTTCTATAAAAAATTTGATGTCTTAAAGTTGAGTTACAGGATATGACGAGAATTAAAAAAAGAAGTCACTGAAGTTAATAAATGAATAAAAAATGATGAAAAGAATATTTGAAATTAATATTTTTATTGTATAGAGGTTATTATATAAAATTATGTGTTTTTATCATATTTTTACCTTATTAAATTCTAGTAAGTTATTGTAATCTACTAATCTTTTGGAGACAAGAATTAATATATTAAATATGTCCACGATAATAAATATGTATGTGATAAATATATACCTTACTAAAATTTATTAAGTTGTTGTAATCTACTAAACTTTTGGAGATAAGAATTGATATATTAAATATGTCCACAATAATAAATATGTATCTGATAAATATATGTTAGAGAGAGCAGGTCATATTGTTAGAATTTTCTCTTCTATAACATAATAATTATTATTAAAATATATAAGATGGCAACTAATTATATTAATTGATTTATAAGACAATTAACTAACTATGTTATATACAAGTAGGTGCAAAAATGGTGATCATAATTGTAAATCTATAAAATAATTTTAATGAAAAAAGTTATACAATAAAAAAAAATCTTCTTATAAAGTTATACAATAAAATAATTACACATTTGTTTTGTCCACAAAACCATCGGAGACTCCACAAAAGATATAAAGTTAACATTCCCTCAAACCAATAACATATCAACAAACTTACTATAACACTATAAATTTTAGATAATTATTTTAAAAAGAAAGTAGCTTTCTACACAATTGTTTTATTGGATTATCATATAAAAAACTCATTTAATTTGGTAAAGTATATATATCATATAATTTATTTGAAAAAAACTTTACAAACACTTGTTAAATATTTTTTAAAAAAAGTACTTAAAATCAAACTATATGCTTCAACCTGTACAAATGCATGGATTCAATCCGTTGTACCTTGATCTATTTTCTTTCTGAGAAGTTTAGGACACTAGTAGAGTCAAAAGTCAAAAATGGAAATGAGAAAAATACGGTGTCGTTTTGATAACACCCTTTTGGGCATCTATAATAGCTTCAACAGCGCCACAACACTGTGCCCTCTCTCTCTCTCTCTCTCTCTAACCATGGCCTCTTTCGCTCGCGGAGCCGCATCCCTAACCCGCGTCGGTCTTTCCTCTTCCAAGACGCCCATTCAACTCATCCACCGCCGTGGTCTCGCCGGAGCAGCTGGTAATTTTCCCCATCCAATTCTCTCTCTCAATTCACCCCTTCCCGTTATTCTCTTTTCATTTATTCAAATTCGCATGATTCAGTTTACTTTCACTTTATGCATTCTCGATGATCAAATTCGAAACCTCTGGGCTGTTCGTTTTGCTTTATCTTGTGCCTCCCTTACTTTTTTACGAAAACCTAGGATTCGGAGGTGCTGTGAAAAACACTGTTGGGGAAATGTTATTTGATGGGAATACGTTGAATCAGATTTGGAATGTACGGTTGTGATTAATTTTTAAATGTGGCTTGTACAAGGGGTATTCACGATGAGAAATGGTATGAAAAATGTTTAAAAAAAAAAAATCAAACTTTGTTAGAACTGATCTAAATGTTCAATCTTGGTTATATGCCTCGTGATGATGGAATTATTTTTGTCGATTTGTCGGTGGTATGAGTGAGACTTAGCTTGGATCCTTAACTAAGATCTTAGGGTAAGCATTGTGCATAGAAAAAACTGACAAATCTGCATTAAAGATGTTTCGTGGCGAAGAGTAATCACCGATAAAACCGATAAATATTTCACACCAATAACATGATAATCCAAAAGACAAGAAGCATTTAGTTTTGATAGTGTAATGTGACTTAATGAACCCAAGCTGATATTTTTCAATCAACTGATATTTGTTGTTTCTTTTCTTTTTTTTGTTTTTTTGTATTCTGTCAAGGGAATTAGTTTTGTGTGTTGTAGGTCTGTGTATAGTTTCATATGGAATGGATTTAATCATTTCATACTTGCTTGATTGTTGTAGATCACCATGGACCTCCCAAAGTTAACTTCTGGAATGACCCAATGAGTCCGTCTAAATGGAAGGAAGAGCACGTGAGTCTCTTGTTTTGGGTTTTGAAGATATACTGCACCTAGTGGATTTGAATTGTTATTTTGTCATGAGATGATTGGTTATTGTTTTGGAATTTGAAAATAATGTGTGAACATTCTCTGGGATGGTTGTTTTATGCCTGCAGTTTGTGATTCTCTCTTTATCTGGCTGGGGACTACTCTTCTATGGGGGATACAAGCTCTTCACAGGAGGCAAGGGCAAGAAAGAAGAGGTACTTTCCTGTTTATTTGTTACTGCTTAGAAACAGTTTATTAGATGCAATCCACACAAACATGGAAATTCTGAAATTTATAGTTATTAATATTATTAATGTCAATATAGAAATAACGTTTTACATAAAACTCAAATCTTAAATTGAAAAAAAAAATGATTGATTTTTAAAAGCGAGCATAAGTTATTGTAGACTTGATAAAGTGCTCCAGAATACGTAATTATTATTATCATACTCTCATTTGTACTGGTTCAGAAATTTAAAACATAATAGTAAAAGAATTATTAAATGCAGGTTGTTGTATTCAAAATGTTTGTCAAATATCTAACATGAGTGGGTATGTGTGTGACATGGGTATGACATTGCGCAACTACTATGTATGTACTGATATTATTTTGAAGTTCCTGTGCTTGTGGTTGATTATGGGTCTGTATGACATTGTTTGTTATATCTCCGTTATGCAATCTTGTTCTGCCATCTGTCAGAAGAGTTTTTTCCAATTGTATACCATTGTAAAATATTTGCATTGTTTTAGTTCAGTGCACTTTTTCTTTTCGGTATATCCATAGTTTGGGAAAATTCTTCTTACACAGAAAGTTGGAATGGAGAAATTTTAATTTCGATGATAAAACTTCAGCTTTGTTCAGGATTTCTATTCAATCCGAATAAACTGTAGCATTTTTCATTTGAAAGTTTGGTACTTCTACTTTGTTGTCACTGAAGGCTGTTCTTTTTTAGTAAGCAATATTGTAAGACTAGATAATAATCTGATAAGTTCAGAGGGTGTAATACTTCAATGGATCAGATCAGGTGTTATTTATATTTCTCAACTGCTTTTGTATCTTATAATATTTAATTTACAGGTATAAAAATTATTCTAGCATGGTTCTGGATCTGGTGGTGAGTTGTGATATTGGCCAAAAAAATATACTACGTTATAGAACAGTTTTGTTTAAAACACTTACAAGTGAGATCCTAATTATATTAGATGGCCAGTTTGGTGTTCAGCGAACTAGTGTACTGTCATTTTAATCTGTACCTTGTTTATAGGTTGTCAAAATTTAGTTCGTTCACTGAATGCTCTCAATATTTGCAGAATTTGGTAAAAGAAGCATCATCACACTGAGAGCTTTGGAGAATATTTACAGTGCAAAATGTTCTTGGTAATAATCTAGCGTCCTGACTTTCCCGAGTTTTTCTGACTCGGTCTTGTTTGATGGCAAACAAATATTTTGGCTTGTTATCCATTAATCTATGGCTACATTGAATATCGGTGATGATCTTTTTTCGAGAACAATGTGTTACATTTAAGTTTTATTTAATCGTTTATGCAAAATTTCTGCGTTCCTATACATTTGCAAACATATGCTTCTACTGACGTTGCGTTAACTACTGAGGAAGCTATGTTATATGTTCCTGCCTCGCGAGTTATGAATACTTGAATGATCCTAATGGGCCTAATACTTGAATGATCCTAATTAACTTAGAAATTTAGTTTTCATATAGTTTAAGCCTATGTTTGGATCACCATTCACAACAAGAGTAATAACGGGTATCTCTGCCAATGTACTTTCGACTAATGTTCACGTATCCAAATCAGTTAACGAGCTGAAATATTTTTGTTTTGGCTAAAATTATGTTGGAAAATGCGTTTCTTCCTTTGCAACTCAAAAGCTACACCGTTTTCAATCTCGTTGTCCCTGTTAATGAAGTTCTGCAGGTATTATAGGTCCTGCGAATTCAGCAAAATATGGCACTCTACTTGTTTTCTATCACATTGTCCACCTAACATGAAATTATGCGAGGTAGGGTGGTGATTATGCGATATGTTAAAAGAACATTATTATTTGAACAAATTTTAACTATACTAATTTGTCCAATTTTAGGTAGTCTGAATGTAAAGATATATTACTAATAAATTTATAAGAAAAATAAAATTCCTGTTTATTCTAATATATTACTACTAGACATGCTTGATACAGACTTTGTAATCAAGCAGTCACACTCACTACACTCACTGATATTACAAACCAGACTGATATTCTGACTCTTCCTTGTAATCATTATTTTCATCTTGAAATTCAGAATGGGATTTCTTGAAAATAACATCACCACCGTCCTCATCATCATGCCCATCTTTATTTTGCTTTTGTACATGCAAAATCTCCTCTGGTTCTTTTGGCCCTTCTAATAACACTTGAGTTTTTGTTTGTCCTGCATTCTTGTCAGCATTTTTGATATGTGTCTTGCTCCAGTTTTGGTGGATAAGAGTCTGTTCATGCACTTCTGACTGTTTCATCTCGTCCAGTCTCTGATTATCTGGGTATATACCACTACTTGTGACCTGGTGTTTTGTATTCACTTTCATGACATTGGCATCTTGGCTACCAGGCTTTAACAAATTGGCCTGTGATTTATCTTTATAAACCTTTCTATTGCCCATGTGATTATCAGAAACCACATTATTGTTCTCCATTAAACTACTATTGACAGTGGTTCTCCAGCGCTTCCCCTTTGCTCTTCTTGCATGGCCATGTTTCCTCTTCATCCCAGCCAACTGCTTCTCACCATCTGCAATTTTCTGTACTTGTCCTGCATGTGCTTCTCTCACTACTTTCTTCTCTCTCCCATACACCACATCCGCATCATCAGTATTTTGTGTCTCACCACCACCATCATTTTGTGGGTCTTCGTTTGCCTTTCCAATCTCCCCCTCAGTCATTTCATCTTTTATCTCAGTTGCAACATCCCCATCTTTGGACTTGGTTAATTCACTTTTACTTGCATCTTCATTGTCATCACCCTCATGTTTGGCAGATTCACTGGAATCCTCCTCTCCAGATTCATTTTGGGCTTCCATTGTTCCATTTGCTGCCACAACTTCAGGAAAGGTGATTGGATGATCATTAACTGGGTTTTCAAGACTGCGCTTCAAGTCTTCTATCTCTGCTTCCTTATGCTTAACATTCTCTTCTCCTAATGCTACTATCTGAGAGCCTCCCTGTCCCACCTTGTCCACCTTTTCTTGCATCAATCTCAGCTCATTCTGCTGCTCCTTAAATGCTGTTTCCATCAGTTTCTGCTCATCTTTCAGTGAATCCAGGGTGGATTGCATCTCCATAACTGTTCTAGACAACTCCATCTTCTCACTTCTCAGGTCGTATATCTTCCCCTTCACCTCTTCGTTCTTCCCTCTCAACTCCTTGCTGCGATCTCTTTCTTTCTGTATGATTAAGGTAACATAATGTTGCTCTAAATTAAAACTTTTTTTATTAACTTTTCCTGAAGTACTTCCAGAAGAAGAAAAACCATAAAATAAAATATATTTAACTTCTCCGTAAGCAATCTATATACACTTCACATTTTTATAGAATTTCTTTTCATTTAACATTTCTCATCACATTCATGGAGAAGAAACTATTTTATCTTTCTTTTTTTCTCCTTCTCCGGTATAAAAGTTTATCTCAACTGGACTTTAATGCTACTACCAACCTAACATTTTGCAGAATTGAATCCAAAGAATCGTGAATATCCAAACAACTTTACCATATTTCATCCTAGAAGAAATCCAAGCATATTTCCCATATTTCATCCTAGACAACCTTTCGACAATTTACCCAAAATAACGCTAAACATTGATTGATTTCTGGTGTTAGGTAAGGTAAAATTTGATTAAATGATCATCAACCGACTCTATATTGAGAATCTTTCAGACATGCATGGAAGTTGTTAAAACTCAGCAAGTACATGATTCACACCCAATTTCATTTTTAACAAGTGAGTTCATAAAAAGTGAGTGTGAACTCTTAAGGAAGCTTTTACATTTTTTTATTGCATGTGGCTCCTTACGTGTCAATACGATAGAATGACACGCAAAAATAAGGAAGAAAAGCAAAGAGAGGGGGGTGTAAGGGATTGATGGAGGAGAGAAACTGAGAAGAGTTAGTGACCTGCAAGAGAAGCTGAAGAGCAAGAATCTGATGATCTTTCTCTTTGACTAGAAGGGTATAGATGCGCCTCTCTCTGAGCTTGTGAAGCACCATAACCCCAAGCAGTGCAGCCCCAAATATGATCAGCCATATCAGCGCATAAGGCCTCCCTTTGTGACTCCCTCCATTGCTGTTATGCACCCCCTTGTAGTTAGCCATTTCTCTCAGAATGGTGATGATGATGAAGAATGTATATTCAACAACACCATCAAATATGAATGACTTCTATGTTTTTCTGTCCTTGGAAAGGAACAATGAAGAATGAAGTGAGGTCTCTCTCTTCTCTCTCTTTCTCTCTCTTCCTGAAGTGTTCAGATTTTGTTTGCTTGTCATGCAAAAAGAAGATGCCACCTACTCATATCTGAGGCTGGGGAGTTCACAAAGTTGAGTGTGCATGCAAATTGTGTCAGAACATTTCATCTGGGACAACCTCTTTCTCTTACCTTGCTCTCCTCGTTTTGACTATTACACCCTCCTATATAAAAATACTAATAGTACCTTGGTAATGGTACTTGGTATTTGTTATTGATGACTCATTTTAACATTATTTTTATTTTTATGGTATGTTATGAACATTATATTCATCATTAAAACTATAAATTGATAAACATATTCTAGCAGTTACTTAATGTGTTTCACAAATTAGCATAAAGAAACTATTACTTCCAGTTAAAGGTAGTAAGGTCCATGTGAACATGGAATGATGTGTGTCCAGCTATTTACTTATTTAATTTAAAGGTGTTTTCCGGGTTGTAAGTTACTACTAATTGACTTTGTTAAACCTTTTCAGATCTCTTTTTGGTTCATGTGAGGGTATAACTTTGATATTACTAATCATATCAATAATTTTTTTTTCATATTAATAACGTTCTAAAATAATATGAACACAATTTGCAGGAAATAATTTCTTTTTGTATTTATACTTTTATTTAAAGATATGACTAATCTTTAATTATAATTGAGAATAACTTTTTTAGAACCTATAAACAAGTTTTAGCTTTTAATTTAGAGTGATTTTAATTTATAAATCAGATTTTTTTAATTTTTAAGTGTCAAGATAAATTAGATTAAATTTTGTAATTATCTTAACATTTTATTTTAAAAATCAAAGAATCGCAACAATATTTCTTCTTTTTTTTTCTATTTAACAATAAATGCAAAACATAATAATAAACCTATGTTAATTGAGGGTATTCCGTGTTGTGATTAAGTCCTCTCTGTCTTTTGCGTGAATTGCTATCACATTAGCTTAGTTGAGTTGTTAGATGCACTAGTTGCATTCACAACAAAAGTTATGTCAAATTAATATTTACCAAATATTTTTTAAAATATATTTCAGATAGTACCATTTGGAATTTCAAATTTGATTGAATTTGGGTACTTTCTTGTTTACCGATAGTAGGGTATGATATAATTGGAGAAAAGAAATTAATCTTAACAAATATAATAAATCCACCTAAATGAGGTTTTATTAGATAAAAAGTATCGAAATTCAAACTTTTAATTTAGAAATCAATGAAGAAACTAATACACTATTTGAATTTTTATTTTTATAATAACACAATAATTATTGACAAGAGTTTTTCTTTGACCAACTCATACTCGAATTCAAATCTTAATGTGTGAAGGTATAAGTAACATTTTTATTAATTATATGTAGATGGTGCATAGGTAACTGGCAGACAATTTCTGTGTTTTATAGTTATGTATTATTAATATTTGATATCATTTTAATTGCTAATTTTGCTATTGTATAAGGTTTAAGTAAGATTTTTTATTTGATTGATGAATAAATTATAAAGCTTAAACTTAACTCACTCTTACTAAAAGGAAATAATATTTTAATATTTAATTGGTGATGCATTTTCATTGTTTATAACTAAATAATCAATTTTGAGTTTTAATTTTTAATTAATATTATTTGCTTGCTTTGTTTTTCCCCATTTGTACTTTTTTAATTGTAAAGTTAACTCATTCTTGGGTATAGTTATTTTAAGTCAATTTATATTTGTTTGATATGTTCTTTATCCTTCAGCTAATAAATCTTAAAAAGGTTGAATCCTTGAAAACATTGCATAAACTAAAATTTTATAAATAAATTCAGGATAGTTTTCAAAAAATGTTCTTTTACATACAAGTTTATTTCATGTTATCATCACTCAGAATATAATTTAGTTGAAACAAACCAAATCCGTCTAGAAGTAGTCACCTTAAAACAAATATAACTTTAATTTTTTTATGGCAGGCTGGTACAATTTTTTTCATTGTTCTACTAGATTTATAATCCTCACTTTTATTACCTAAAAAAACAAGAAAATGACAAAATATATATTAATGAAAATAAAAAAAAAAAAAGTTAACATCTCTTATTTGATCACACTTTAATGGTTATATATTATAAGTGTAAATTTTAACATTGTTAAGCAATCAGAAATTACCTCTAACATGAATTTTAAAATAATTATTGTAAAATCAACAAACTTAGCAGTTTGTGATGAGAAGGTTTGTGTTATATTATTTATACGTAGTCTATTTTCTATCCTAATATCATATATTTCATTTATTTGAAAATAATTAATTAAAATTTATAATATGAGTCAATATTCTAAAAGTAGTAGAAAAAATAAATTTTTTAAATATATATTTAGCAAAAATAATATTGTGTTATGGAACAACAAAGTATCATGAATTAGTTAGTTAGGGAGATTCTCCTGTAGATTTTCTGGTGTACCAGGTAAATTTTTAAATAATCTAGTAGACTCACTAAACTGGAAAAGTTAATAAACAGATTAGAAGCTGTTACCCTTTTATAAATGTTTGTAACATATTTACTAAATGAATTAAATGAATCTACATATGTCACCCTGTTTTGCTTTATCATATCATTCTCCATTTGTTACATAATTATTATCTGTAATGGTTAAGTATATGAGATTAATTTTTACATACTAAAGTTTTTATACTAAATCAGTTAATTTTTTTCATAAATACTATATTTTAAACTAATTATAATGAAAGCTGATAATTTTATATTATATGTAACAACTTATGATTGAACTGAGTAAAAAATTCTTAGTATACAAATTTTTAATTTTTAAACTTTGGATTCCAATTAAGTTCATAATATATTTTTATTTAAACATTGAAAGTTAATTGATGCTTTGAGACATGGATAAATGGGATTGGAGATCCTCTGCAAACCTCAGAAAAGCACTGTTTTTTTGAATATCAGGCTTTTGATCAAACAGTGTACCCTTTGCAATGTTTTTTTGTTACAGATGCCCCAGTTGGGTTTGTGGTCCAAAATTATCAAGTTGAAGATGTGGCCTATAATAGATTTGATTACAGTACCCTCTGTAGAAAGAAAGTGTTCTCTCTTGGGAAGAGGGCCTGGAAGTTTCAGTACCAACAAAGTTAAATTTCACCTCAATAGGGTTTATTATTGCTATCATACACACACAAAAGTTAAATTAATTGTTTCCTAGCCATTTTGAAAATTACCCTTAAATATTGATTATATCTTAACAATGTGTAGTTAAGTCAAAATGTTTCATCCAGAGATTCTTGCACCATGGTTTATTAGTTGAATTTTTCTGCATAAACACATGATTTAGTCCCACACTATAAAAGCATGTCAATCATTTTTCCAAATGTATACAACTTTCATATTAATGATCCTTGCACTACCTGAAGTTCCTATTTTTTTTATATATATGGAACTTATCAGAAGAATATTTGGTTATTTCAAGTCAAATTGAAGTGAAGATAAAAATACATTGGGGACAAATTCAGAAATATTACTACTAAAAGCAGATAGTGGTCCAGTTCAAGTGACGCAGCAAAAGGTGTAGTGTTGTGGTTATTGGAATGACCACTTCCCCATGATAATAACTTTACTATATCTCATTTGATATTGATGTTATTCATATATAGAATTGTGAAACATGTAAATGGAGGTTGTGAACTCCTTTTTTGCAAGTGATATCACTTGTACATCAAGATATCATATGAGATGGCTTGTAATTTGTTCAGTCCAAATGTATTACTTGATTGAGAGTGTAGTCGCCAAATTGAACTTCTTATTTAGTATTCAATATGATAGTAATATGAGGCTAACAAAAGTTTCATGAAAAATTTTATCAGTTTAGAGTGACTCTCCACAAATGTAAAGAAATTGAATGTTTTGTCATGAAAGAAAGGAAACAGTTTCTTCTAGGAGGATAATTCATTGGGTGAAATAGTGAAACCGTTTTAGGCTGAGTTCAAGAGGGGGGGTGAATTGAACTTTGAAAGATTTTATCCAATTTCAACCTTTGAAAATAGTTTTCGCAATCTGAAAAACTTTAATGAATCTTGGTATTAAAGATATAGAGTACTGTAAAGAAATAAATTGATTCAAGGCACGAATGAATCAATTTGTTATACTGACAGATATA
>Ga0209489_102886_pt1 | contig 34306 bp, 27 predicted proteins | sample SiratrowhiteBW_FD_187527 | JGI IMG/M metagenome (GOLD analysis project Ga0209489, IMG submission 187527) | Root nodule microbial communities of legume samples collected from California, USA - Siratro white BW (SPAdes) (version 2) | ecosystem: Host-associated > Plants > Roots > Nodule | place...
ATTTTTTTGATAATTTTAAAATTTAAGTGGAAAACAGGCTTTTTATTTAGATTTTTCATAAACTAATAAAGATTTTTACATTAGGAATGATATTTTGACACTCCTATATGTCAATACATTCATTTGACACCCCTATGTGTAAAAAAATCATATTTTATGCCATTTGTTCTTATTTTCTCTCCGCTCTCCTATTTCTTTCTCCCTTCTTTTCTTTATCCTCTCTTCCTTTTTATCAAATAAATAATCTTTTTTCAGTTTCGTCTTTATCATTTGCCACTAACATTTACCTCTATTACATCTCAATATTAACATCAAATAAACAAAACATAATCAGTATAATAGTGTGGTGCATTATCTTCTTCCTATCAATTCTAGCATCTACCACATCTCAGTTCTAACTCTAGACAAATAAATTTAAACATTTTTGTAACGTTTCTTCTTCTTGCATCAACCATAACATTCTTGCTTTTCTTTTTTTTGTTCCCTTTTGTACACCTTCATTAATTGCCTCAGACTTTCACATGTGTTCTTTGTCACTGTGTTGTCATGTTTTGAAATAAATATATTAATTATTTTATTTTTATCTTAAAATAAGAATTAGAAAAACTTAAGTTTTAATTCATGTTATTAAATTCTCATTTTAAAAGTATTTTATATTTTAGATAAGATTTGAACGTTAGAAACCAAATAAAGTGATTTTAAAAGAAAAAGATTGTGGCTAAATAAAATAAAAATAATAATTATTATAATAAATAAAAAAAGAATAGTAATATATTGATATTATGAATAAAATATATTTATGAATATAAAGAATTATATATTTTTATATTTATATTAATATCATTAATACTTTACTTTTTTAATTATTTTATTTTTATTATTAATAGTTTTTATTATCATTTTATAACATTCATTCATAGCTTCATGTTATCCCCTTCCCTTCTCTAAATCATTGCTCACCCTAAAATAAAGAAGAGATGAATTTTTTCTCTTGATTCTCATAATCAAATAATATTTTATGTTTTGGTATATGAGTTTTTCACTTTTTTTTTGCACACAAACTTTTTGGCGTGCCATCCAAATACACCCTAAATAAAAAGCAAAGAGGATAGAGAAGATAAAGAAAAAAGAGAAAGAACAATAATAAATAACACGCTGACCTCTCACAATAAAATATTATTTATTTTAATTTTTTTTACACTATAGAAATATCAAAATATCATTATTATTTAGAGACATACTTTCACTTAGGAACAAATGTTAATAAGTTGATATAATTATATTATTTTCAATAATAATAAATTTAATGAATTGAATAGTTAGAGGTAATGGATTAAATGAAATTTTAATGAATTAATTCTTGACGTTGAAATTAATAAGAATTTAGGTATGAGATATAGGGAGTATTGGGTAAGATTCTATTTGGATTTGATAATAAATAATTAATATATTATACACGGTTAAATCTAAATAAAGAAATTAATGCATATTATTTAGATTTATAGGTGGTTATTTAGATTAATTTTATCCGTATATTATGACTATATAATATTATATCTATCTTTTTCAGATTTTGTATTATTTTTTCTTTCATATTTTTCAGATACTAGTAAAGTTAAATTACATAAAAATAAATAAAAATTTTATATAGAAAAAAATAATTGATGTGTATCATAAATCACAAATAAAACTAGTAAAAATTTGGATCATGCTTACAAAAAAGAAATAAAGAGTAGGAAAATCATGTTTAGTTGATGGAGTCCGAAATTCTTCAAATACTTTTATAATTTTAGTTTTATTATATTTTAAATTTATAACTCAATTGAATAAGTTTTGATAAGATATTGTGACTAATATACATTTTGTCTTTAAATTATATGTATAAAAATGGTAATATCGTAGTATTAAAAAAGAATCAAGATATTTTAAAATACATAACAAAAACAATTATTACTACATTCGAGTACACATATTGATATTGCAAATTAAAGATTGAATTTCACTAAGAAAATATTTACATTTAATCTTGATACAGTACGATTTTTTCTTTTTACATTGGAAAAAAGATAATTCCATCTCCCTTCCGTTTCTTCTCGCCGTCTACACACGGGAAAATCCCACCGTCAATCGTAACACACAGGGAAGCGCACTTTAGCATTAGTGTCACCTGTCCAGCGCACGTTAGTCAACGTCAGTGCTTCCATTTTCGATACTCTTTCTCGTCTCTTTCCCTCGCCTTATCCTGCGCATCACTCCGTTCTTCTTTTTTCTTTTAGGGTTACGCTTCTTCTTCTTCTTCTCCTTCCACTTCATCATCTTCTTCTTCTCATGCTTCGTCCAAAAGCTAGGGTTCCTTCATTCTCAAAGTAGTCGCGTCGCACCACATGGATCACAGACCGAAATCGAAGGATTCACTCCCTTACTCCACTCTTTTCAATCTCGAGGTCCGTACCACTTATCTTCTTCGTGGAAACCTTTGCGCTTCTTCTTACCGTTTCTGTCCTAATTAGCCTTTTTCGGGGTTTCTTATGATTTACTCGTGGAATTTATTTGAATTTAATTCTAATAGTTTGCATTTTCTTTCGAAAAAAGAAATTTGAGGATTTTGCTATTTTTTCTTCTGCTCTTTCTGACTGCATTGTTTTGTAGTCTTTGGTGAACTTTCAACTTCCACAACAAGATGATGATTTTGATTATTATGGGAATAGTAGTCAGGATGAGAGCAGAGGCAGCCAAGGTAGACACTATTTCAATATTTTTTTTCTGTTTATATGAGACACTGTTACTTGGATTTTCACTATTGTAGATATTACTGTTTGGCTAGTGAGTGGTTGTATTGTTTGTGGCTTTGAGGTTGGGACTTGAATTTAAGTGTGTTCTGTATCTTTGTGATACTTCCTTGAGTAGGTGGGGGGATTGCAAATCACAGTAATGGGAATGTGCATGGAAGGGAGTTGAGTTTGTTAAAGAAGAGGAGGTGGTCTTTAAACAGTGACAACGAAGATAGGAGCGGTTTTTATGAGACACACATGACAGAGGAGCGATATAGATCAATGTTGGGAGAGCATATTCAGAAATACAAGAGGAGGTTTAAGGATACCATGAGTAGTCCTGCCCAAAATCAAGCTTCTGTTCCACCTGTGAAAAGCAGCACAGGGTTGAAAGCTCGGAAGTCGGGGAATGAGCGCAGGGGAGGATTACATGCTGTCGAGACTACATCAGAATGGATGAATGATTCGAGTTCCCAGAAACCAGGAAACTACCGTGATGCAGATTTCACGCCACCATATGGCACTGCTGATAGGTTTGCCTTTTAATGGTGTTTGAGTTTTGGAATCATGAATCATTGCTTAAGTTGAAATTTACCTTGCGTTTGTGAACTCCTTTCAGGATTGTGTATGAACCTGCATCTTTGGATATTGGGGATGGAATCATTTACAGGATTCCTCCAATCTATGATAAGTTGGCTGGAGCTCTGAACCTCCCGAGCTTCTCCGATATCCATGTTGAGGATTTTTACTTAAAGGGCACCTTGGATTTGGGTTCATTGGCTGAAATGATGGCTGCTGATAAAAGATTTGGGAATAGAAACCGAGCTGGCATGGGGGAAGCATTACCCCAATACGATTCACTTCAGGCACGGCTGAAGGTCATGGGAGCTTCAAATTCTGCTCATAAGTTCAGTCTGAAAGTGTCTGATGCTGGTTTGAATTCCTCCATTCCAGAAGGGGCAGCAGGAAGCATTAGGCGATCTATTTTGTCCGAGGGTGGTGTATTGCAGGTTTATTATGTGAAAGTTTTGGAGAAAGGTGACACCTATGAGGTATCTATCATATAATATGAAGATGTTTTTCCCTTCACACCCTCTGTCTATTTCTTTTTATCATTTAGCTTTGTCTTTGGACTGTTTTAGATCATTGAAAGAAGCCTACCTAAGAAACAAAAAGTGAAAAAAGATCCTGCTTTGATAGAAAAGGAGGAAATAGAACGATGTGGTAAGATTTGGGTAAATATTGTACGAAGGGACATACCAAAGCATCATAGGAACTTCACTACTTTTCATCGAAAGCAGCTCATTGATGCCAAGAGGGTCTCAGAGACTTGTCAAAGAGAGGCATGGTCCCTTATTTCACTCCTTTAGTACATTTCCTGTCTGTTATATTTTTGTATTGATTTTTGGTGTACCTAGAGTCTTGCTGTCTAGTCTAAAGATTTTGATGGTAGGTTTTGTACATGGAACTTTGTCTACTCTAACTTATCTGGACCTTTTTTCCTTCAGGTTAGAATGAAAGTTAGTAGATCCCTTAAATTGACAAGGGCTGCCGGAATGCGCACCCGGAAACTAGCTAGAGACATGTTGCTGTTCTGGAAACGAATAGATAAAGAAATGGTATATTTTAATTCCTTCCTGAAATTTATTGATTTTCAAATGCTGAATACTGAACACACACTGGAAGCACATGGATATCAAGAAATTTGTTGATTGTGGGGACTTTTGTGTATCATGGTGGCTGCACCTACCTTGCACACTACCTTGATCTTTAAAGTCAGGTTTTATGGATGACAGTCAAGACTAGTTTTTACCAACTTGTGTATGTCTGCTTGCATTTGATTGATGTGTGTTTGTCTAATGGATAAATAGTCTTGTAATCTCTTACCATTGGAATGGTGTTACTGTGTTTTACATTTAGTGGTAGTAATGATTGATTAAGGCGGTGTTGTAAACTTCTTCAAACCAAATTATTTAATTTTGGGTCTAAGATACTGAATTTAGATGATTTTGGTCCATTTGAGATACAGAAGATGAATTGGGATATTTTTAAATAGATATCAATGAGACCACGTTGTTGGTCTTGACACTTGATATAAGATGGGTGGTCGATTTGGCAGAGACATGCAGATATGGCAACATGTACCTGGATTTATTTTTCAAATCTGAATATGTTGTGCTAGTGTACATTTGTAACTCGTACATTAGACTTGGATATGCTGTAAATATTTTATTTCATTCCTTGGCAGACAGAAGTGAGGAAGAGGGAGGAAAAAGAAGCCGCAGAAGCTTTGAGGCGTGAACAGGAGCTTCGAGAGGCGAAGAGGCAACAGCAAAGGCTTAATTTTCTTATACAACAAACTGAGCTGTACAGTCACTTTATGCAGAACAAGTCAAACTTACTATCTTCAGAAACTTTACCCAACGTAGATGAAGCTGCAAATGACCAAGATGCAATAGTTGATGACACTTCAGATGCTAAGCCTGACGAGGAGGAAGATCCTGAAGAGGCTGAATTGAAGAAGGAAGCTTTGAAGGCTGCACAAGAAGCAGTTTTTAAGCAGAGAAGGTTGACAAGTGCTTTTGACACTGAATGCTTAAGGCTGCGCCAAGCTGGTGAAACAGATTCACTTCCACCAGATGTTGCTGGGGCGAGTAATATTGATTTGCAAACCCCGTGAGTTTCTTCTCTCTTTATCTCTTAAATGTACTTCTATACTGAATGGACATTCAACTTTACATGCAAGTCTTTCTTGATGTTCATCTGGATAATATTGAGGGATGTGTTAAGCATTATTCTATTCATTTGAATTGAGGTTTTGAAATGTTGTGTTGCAGCTCTACCATGCCAGTGGCATCCACTGTTCGGACACCTGAATTATTTAAAGGGGTTCTTAAAGAATATCAGCTAAAGGGTCTTCAGTGGCTTGTAAATTGTTATGAACAGGTTCGAGCAATCCTTGATAAAGTATGATTTATTTCATTTGATTGTTAATTTGAAGGATTTTGGTTATTTTTCAGGGTTTAAATGGTATTCTGGCGGATGAAATGGGACTTGGAAAGACAATTCAGGCCATGGCATTCTTGGCCCATTTAGCTGAGGTAGCTATTCGTCCACCCCTTTTTGTACATTTTTGTGACTTTATTGTAACCTTGTTGTCCTTGTCAGGAAAAAAACATATGGGGACCTTTTCTGGTTGTTGCACCCGCCTCAGTATTAAATAATTGGAATGAGGAACTTGAGCGCTTCTGCCCGGAACTGAAAAGACTTCCATATTGGGGTGGACTTTCAGAGCGTACAGTACTTAGGAAAAGTATTAATCCAAAGGATCTTTACCGTAGGTAATGTTAATTTCTTTTGCAGAATTTTACCTATATTTAATTTAAATTTGAAAACTGAAAAAAAAAAAAAAACTGGTGTAAAACTGCAATATACAATGTAAATTTTGAAGTTCATTAAAATTTGGACTTTTTGTAATGGGTGCAATTTTGTCATTGACATGGAATGATGGCTCTCACTTTTAAATTATTGTTAAACAAAACAATTGGTTTTTTAACATAGTAAAAAAAAAAGGATGTCAATGATGGAATCCCTTTTGTTTTAGTAAGTATTGAAGGATTTGTTCATTATGGATACACTACTCATCTGCATAGAATCATCTTGTTTTCCAACCTTTGGGACTGTGTGATTGATCTAATCTATATTTTGTCCCTCATCTACCATTATAAGCTCCATTGTAATTTATTTGTTTGGTCTTTAAGTTTCATTCTTTTTTGTATTGTAATTGTTTTACCAGGGAAGCTAAATTTCACATTCTCATCACAAGCTACCAGCTATTAGTATCTGATGAGAAGTATTTTCGTCGCGTGAAATGGCAGTATATGGTTTTAGATGAAGCGCAGGCAATCAAAAGTTCGACAAGGTTTGTTGATATCTATTGTTAATCGATCATTATTCCATCCTTTTAACTGAATAATCTGATTAAGTATTTTATGTTTTGCAATTTTTAGGGATTGTATCTTCACTAATTTTGCATGTATTGTGTTGATTATGTGGTCAGTGAAGAAGTTAGATTAACATCTTATGATTTCTCTTTTAATTTTCTTCTATTTGACAGTATAAGATGGAAGACACTTCTCAGTTTTAATTGCCGGAATCGCCTACTGCTGACTGGTACACCCATTCAGAATAACATGGCTGAGTTATGGGCTCTTCTTCACTTCATCATGCCAACTTTATTTGACAGCCATGAGCAGTTTAATGAGTGGTTTTCTAAAGGGTATGTATTCCACCTTAAAGTCCTAGGATATCTTGGGTAGGTATTTAACTATGGTCTAACAATCTTTTATGATCTACCCATGTCAGAATTGAGAACCATGCAGAACATGGAGGTACTTTGAATGAGCACCAACTTAATCGATTGGTAAGTTTCTTGTTGATAGTCATTTTGATATGGTTAGGATGTGTTATTATATAATTTACATTATACTGTGTTTTTTTGTACAACTAGAAATTTTATGGGCATATAAATGGCCTATTTTTTGGAATGTAGGGTAATTGCTTGGTTTTTCACAATTGGGGAAGTTGTTGGTTCTTATCTTTATTGTTGCATGTTAAAATTTTTAGGAATTGTTATATTCACAATTTATAGTATTCTGTTAAAACTGGGATATGATGATTAAAATTACACAGGATTCGTTATGTGACGACCCTTATTTTATTATTGTGCTAACTTCCCTTTGTTAACTTATTTTTATATCATTTTAAATCCTTATGTTAGAGCTCTAATTATTTGCTTCTCCTAACAGCATTCAATTCTAAAGCCTTTCATGCTGCGTCGTGTTAAAAAGGATGTGGTTTCTGAGCTGACTAGAAAAACTGAGGTTACTGTGCATTGTAAGCTGAGTTCTCGGCAGCAGGCTTTTTATCAAGCAATCAAGAACAAGATCTCTCTTGCTGAATTGTTTGACAGTAACCGTGGGCAGCTCAATGAGAAGAGAATTCTGAATTTAATGAACATTGTTATTCAACTGAGGAAGGTAGACAATCCATAGTATTTCTGGCTCTCTTTTCTCTTTATTCATAATTTTTAATGCAAGTTTTGTATTAGTTCATTTTGAAATAAGGATTGTTTTTCCACCAAGAGAGGCTGTAAAAAATATTACTTTTGCACATATGATAGGTTTGCAACCATCCAGAGTTGTTTGAAAGGAGTGAGGGAAGCACATACCTTTACTTTGCAGAGATTCCAAATTCCCTTCCACCTCCTCCATTTGGGGAATTGGAGGATGTTTATTATTCTGGTGGTCACAACCCCATATCATATGAGGTATTTCCTCATCTTGCCTTATTTACTCTGTCAAAACATTCAATTTTATTTGGTTGTGTATTGTTGCAAACTTATCCTCATTGGTTCCTTGAGAATTACGTCTCCAATTCTGTTAGATCATATGTTAACTGTAGGAAATCTTCATATTGTGTGATATTTGGTTTTGAACTGCTTATACTATCCTTGACGCTATAGTGTAGATAAAAAAAAAAGAAGCTAATTTTGATCCGTGAACAATTTCATGATACATGCAAGTTCATTCAGGACTCTGGACCTTGTTCAAATGTTGCCGCAGTTCAGTTTCTTAATCATTTAGAAGGCCAGCAATTGAACTTTTAGTGTGTTTTTTAGTTTATACACTGTTATCTGTTGAGCTGGTAACTTTTATGGTCTATAATAAGTGGTTGTTGTAAAGAGGGTCTTTTTAATGGTATTAGATAGTAACACTGACACTGGTTGACTCAAGGTTGAGATTTGAGAAGAACAAAAGAGGATATGGAAGGATAAAGTGATGCTATATCTTTTTAATCTGAGAACATATATATAGAAAGAAATAAATAATGTAGAACTGAGGAGAGATAGAGGGTAAATTAATGCTCTAATGAAAAGGTTAGTGGGTTAAATGTTTTCTGAGTTGCTGCATTAATGGTAAAACTTGATACGCATGGAACCTGTTGCATTTTTATTGTAAAAGGAAAGTGTTTTCAATATCCCATGTCATGATGATATTGGTTTTTCTTTCGATTAGGGTTTTTTATTTTCCCTACAATTACTTTCTTCTGCTATCTATGTCAACTATGTTTCCTTAATTCTTTTACTTTTGTTATTTTTCCAATGATTTTTCAGATGCCAAAACTTGTCTATGAAGACATTATACAAAGTTCAGAGATTTTCGGATCAGCTGTTGGTCGTGGTGTCTCCAGAGAATCTTTTCTCAAACATTTTAGTATTTTTAGACCAGAAAATGTTTTTCGATCTGTTTTCTCTGAAGACACGTACAGTAATAGTGGAAACCTAGGTTTTACCCATTTGATGGATTTGTCTCCACAAGAGGTGATGTTTCTGTCTACTGCTTCTTTTGTGGAGCGACTATTATTTACTATTACTAGATGGGAACGTAAATTCATCGATGAAGCTGTAGACTTTCTAACGGAGACCGTAGATGATGATCCAGAATGTAGTTACCTAGAGAAAGAAAAAGTGAGAACGGTTACACGAATGTTATTGGTGCCAACGAGATCTGAGGCTCAGTTTCTGCAGGAAAGACGGCCAACTGGGCCCAGCCATGCTCCTTTTGAGGCCTTGATTGTCCCACATGAAGATAGGCTGTTAGCAAATGCTAGGCTTCTTCACTCTGCTTACTCATATATCCCACAAAGTAGAGCTCCCCCAGTATGTCATGTTTTTCTATTTTCTGCTCTTTATCTATGATTTCCCAAAATTTGTTGCCTCGTTTTTATTTTGTTTTAAATAGAATGATAATTGATTATTGTTCATTTTCTTCTTTTCGTCTTCATAGATTGGTCTTCACTGCTCAAATAGAAACTTCTACTATAAAATGATTGAAGAATTACATGATCCCTCACTTAAGAGGTTGTTTGTGGGATTTGCACGTACATCTGATTACAATGGGCCTAGAAAGCCAGATGCTCCTCACCATTTAATTCAAGAGATAGATTCTGAACTACCTGTTTGTCACCCTGCTCTTCAGTTAACACACAGCATTTTTGGAACTTCTCCACCAATGCGCAATTTTGACCCTTCAAAATTGCTCACTGTAAGTGTTGCATTTAGTTTTGTTCATTCTGTCGCTCATTGAATGTCCTCTTTTCTCTCAACTTTCATGTTGAATAGATCATCTAATTTACATAATTTTCATATAGGACTCTGGAAAGCTCCAAACACTTGATATATTACTAAAACGCTTAAGAGCAGGAAATCATCGTGTTCTCTTGTTTGCTCAGATGACCAAAATGCTGAATATTTTGGAGGTACTTTCAACATTTCATAATGTTCAACTTTTCGATATTGATTGTGTGTAAATAAATATAAAAATCCAGGATTGTATATTTCTGAGACGTCCAAATCAAGATGTGAAACATGGGTAAGTGAATGAACGAAATTAGTTACTACTAGAACCCTTTAACACGAGTTTATTTGCTTTAAATTTAGTGATTACAATTCAAATGAAATCAACTTATGAGGAGACCTAGAAGTTGCATGTTTTGTGTGTATACACATGTTTATTTTTATTTTCCTAAAGGTATTACATGAGTTCGGTTCAATTATGATTTTAGAAAGTTGGGAACCTGGGGTTTCTGGGTAGTTTCTGGGTAAATTTCAAATTTTCAGTCATTTGGAAAAGGAAACATGCCTGCAAGATCAGTATACAGAGGACATGTCAACATAAGTGTTCCTCTTGTTCTTTAATGCTCGAGTTTTTTTTTATATATGCTGACTTGTAATTCAATCATCTTCAGGACTACATGAACTATAGAAAATATAAGTATTTTAGACTTGATGGATCATCCACTATCCAGGATCGTAGAGACATGGTCAGAGACTTTCAGCATAGGTAATGTCTTCTAATTTATTTGTAATCTTTTCATATTGTACTCTAGTTTGACTACTGATCATTACTTATTTTATTATACATATATTTTTATATTTCTTATTAATTTGTTGCAGGAATGATATTTTTGTGTTCTTACTGAGTACAAGAGCTGGTGGGTTAGGTATCAACTTGACAGCTGCTGACACAGTTATATTTTACGAGAGTGATTGGAATCCAACATTGGATCTACAGGCAATGGACCGAGCTCATCGTTTGGGTCAGACAAAGGATGTTAGTTCCACCTCTCACACCAATTTCTCCTTCAAACCACTTGTTCTATGCATGTTAATGTTACATATTTTTTGTGAATTTCTACAATTGGTCTCTCGATTTTCCTTCATTGCGTATGGAATTGATGCTTTGCCTTTCTCTGGTGCATGCACAATTTTTCTTTCTCAAACATTAAAGCTACTCCTTCTTAGTTTGCAAGTGCTTTACTTATTTTAGATGCATTTTCGAACTTGTAGGTTACTGTTTACCGACTTATATGTAAAGAGACAGTTGAAGAGAAGATTCTTCTTAGAGCAAGTCAGAAAAGTACTGTACAGAACCTTGTCATGACTGGTGGATCTGTCGGTGGTGATCTTTTAGCTCCCGAGGATGTTGTATCTTTGCTTCTAGATGATGCTCAGTTGGAGCAGAAATTAAAGGAGATCCCTCTCCAGGTTGGTTATGAATCTGCTTATTAAACTTCATTATTTTACTATGTATTGAATTGAATATTCCTCCGAGTAACCAAATAAAGCACTGTTAGAAAAAGTTCCTTAAACCCTAGAACAATTTTGAAAAGTTTTCTGATTGTTTTACCTTGCTCATCCTTCCAGGTAAAGGATAAGCAAAAGAAAAAACAACCTATGAGAGGCATTAGGGTAAATGAGGATGGTGATGCATCACTGGAAGATCTAACAAGCTCTGCGGCTCAGGGTACTTCAGATTATGATCCCGCAGTGGATCCAGAGGGTTCAAAGTCCAGTAATAAAAAGGTATCATGATAAGGCTTCTATTTACTTTTTGGAGAGAATTTGACCTCCAGTAAGGCTTTTTGTTGTCGTTGTTGATGATAATTGATTATATCTCTAATTTATTGGTTACAAACATTCTAGATACTCATTTCAGATCGTTGCACGATAAAGAAAATTGTTAATTTATATTAGAAGTTTGTAGTTATTGGAGTGGAATAAGTTTATATATATATTACTGTACTGTTGTTTGAAAGAGGAAATTTAGCAGTCTAAGTGGGAAATTTCAGTTTCAGTGTTTTTTGTTGGAGATGTTGATTATGAGTCTCCTTACCTTTAGAGCAGAACAAGTATGCAATAATTTGGAAAGAGTAGTCTACTTATAAGCAATGTACAAATGTCACAAACTACCTATAAAGACTCCTGAACTCTTCATTGTACCTTGACTTCAAAAGATAGACAATTTATTTTCAATAAAACTAATTGACCACTCGTGGTATCCATGAAGGTGGGTTCATAATGAACATGTCTTCCCAACACGGTGATCTTTTAAAATCTCTTACACTTATGTTCGTCTGATCATTTATGTGAATGAGTGACTTGAATTTTTAGGTGCAGTCATGTTCATTGAATCCAAATATTTTCTGTATTTTGATTGTTTTGTTCAACTTGGTAACATAATAATGTCTTTGTGCAGAGAAAAGCTGCGTCGGATAAGCATAGGCCAAAGAATTCTCAAAAGATGAGTGAATTTAGTACTGCACCCATGGACAGCGAATTTGATGATGTAGATCCAGTGGGTCAGAAACCCAAGAGACCGAAGAGGGTAAAGAAGAATGTGAACGTTGAAGATGCTTTTATTGGGACTGCTACCATTGTCCCAGAGCAGAGCCAATTGCCACCTCCACGTGATTTTAGTGCCAGAGGTTCTAAAGCAGAATCAGGCCAAGACCACTGAAGATTTTTTAACTAATGTCTCGCATATTTCCAGCCCTGTGGATTGACAGTTTTGTGGAGACTGCTACATTGGGTCTCTTGTTGATCAACAGTTTCTAGTTCCCAATTTCTTGGTTCTCTTCTAACTGCAAATACTGGTGGCAAAGTTGAGTCAAGACAGACGAAGCTGTATATCCTAGGTTCAGGTTGTATATAGTAGTCCTTAATTTACTAATAGTTTGTACAGATTGGGCCATCCTTGAGTTGATTTTTTGTGCGCCACAAGCAATATTTATTTCAAATGATTAATATACATCATCTTGCTTGCCACTCTTGTAACTCTGCCGCATGATTAATATATGATGATTTCAATCTCTCTTGACCAAGTTTATAAATAACTTGTTCAAATAATATGGATCAAGAAAGTGGTGGGATTGATCAAACTTAGAAGAAGCCAGTGGTGGATAAATGCTAAGCTTGAAAATTTTCAATGTCATTATCAGTAGTGATGTAGCGAACATCTTTGTACTCCCATCTTTTAGTATTGCTTTACAAAAAGACCAAATGTGTTCAGATAATCTCATAGAGTGAATGCTAGTAAATCAGCTTTAATTTCCTGTTTTATTTAAATAATGCTATTAATCATCATCTTGTGCAACCCAAGGCGTTTATGTGAGGTGATTGACAAATCTTGGTTATTTCTTGTAATATATAATATAAATTCCAAAAGGATTGTATTGAAATTAATTATCAGTATCGGGTTGTTTTAGATTAATGAAAGCCTGTCAATCTTTTCTTTTACTAAACCTGGTTAGAAAAAAATGGATACAAATTCTATGAAACTTCAGAAAATTAGTGATCTTAACTTCAATCATAACACTGGCCATAATAATATATGGTGGGTGTTTGTCTGTTAAAAAATAACCCTTAGCAGTTCAGGCCAATTCTTACCGGTCATTTAGTTTTGAATAACCTCATACTGGTAGTTAGTTCCAAAAACTAATAGCCTGAAGAGTTTATTGAAATGAGATAAATTAGCTTACATGGATATATCTTTAACTATTTTTCATGAGATCTCTCAAACATGTACGCAAAACAAATTGAAATAAACTCTTGCAAACACATTAAATAAGTTATCGTTTATTGCGCATTTTTCTAGTGCTTCATGTCCAAACAAACAAAAAGATACTGCATCAAAATCTTTCTTTAGAATATTTTTTTATTAAAACTTAAAACTCGTTGGATGTTTAGCTTTGATAATTATATTATATAACATAATATACATTACTGGCTTATAAAAATAGTTTCGAATAGGTGTGAGGCCATGAAACACAAGTTCATATCAGTGTATGGATATAATCGAAGGTATCACTAGCAAATAAAGTAAATTAAGTACCGTGGATGAAATATTCTAGATCACCAAAGTGCATAATATATGCAAGACCAAAGGTTTTATTGAGCATCATGGCGGTTGTCATGATCTATGAAGGTGAAACATAATCTATTGTATAAAGGGGTGGAGCATTTGCTTTCCTCTATATGAAGTGAGAAGAAAAACCATAAAAAAAATTACAAAAATACAGTAGATACATATTTACACATGGAAACCTTGATCTATGACACGGATCCAATAATACAGTTGGATTCTTCGAACAGTTGCTAAAAATACATTTCTTAAAAAGAAAAAAAAAAAAAAAACTGACTTTAACACCATGTAAGTTTCAATAAAATTTTGCATGAACCAGTTTCTTACATGATAAGCATAATGATAGTAGATACATCATGAAACTCATCATAATCCCAATATGAAAATACTGCAACGAAATATCAAGGGAATTACATAAGGTGAAGGAGACTTTACCACTATTTTTATAGTTTAATAACGTCAGATGAGACTTACACAACATTACATGCACATGATGCACCCATTTTGCTATTCATTTTGAAAGTATAAAGGATGTTTTGGTATATAAACCTTTTGATGAGATAGTGTAATCTAGATAATGTGAAATTATATGTTTTTGGAATACTTAAAATTCACAATAATTCATCACATATTATAAAAGACAAGAGAAATAAAAAAAAAATATGCTGGGACTCATAAAACATAATGTATGAAAACAATATAAAAAATTATATAAACTAGTCATAGATTAAAAAACTTAACACTTTATATAACAAGTTATATGAATTAAAAACAATGTATGTAACTACTATAACTTTTTTTATTATCCTTGTGTTGTGCTTATCAGGCTATAAGCATGTTCGGTATTCATTAGTGTTGCATGGTTCAACATTTTTTAATAAATGAATTTTAGTTCAAATAAAGTTCACAGTTTTGTTATAGGATTATATATATATAATATTTGTTTAGAAAGGAAAATTTATTATCTATGTTACTTCATTAAGCTTGTTGCATGCATTATCACATATTCTTATGGTCAATTCTAACGTGAAGAACTTGTCAGAAATATATAACACATTTATTTACTTACCTAACAGTTTTAATTGTTAGATAATTATTTCATTAAATTGCCTACTACAATGTCAGGTACTGGTAGAATAAAAGAAAACAATGGCAGGTACTACCAGCTGTACATGTACGCATGCACTGGAGGAACATTACCACACTGCACTGCCTGCATACTCAAAAGACACGTATAAGTTTTAGACTAAAGACTATTTGTCAAGAAATAAGTTATCTTTTACATTTTATTTCTATAAATGAATTCATGAGTTTGATTATAATTAAGGTGTGAGAAGATTTTTTTTAACTTCATTTATCTTATCTCTTTAACTGTTAATAATTTTTTTATTCTTTTCAATACAAAAATATCTCTTTTAATACAAACTTTTACTGATCTCGTTGTCTCTAACTTCTTGTTAATATATTATAACTATCCTTCAAAAATAATTTTATTAGTTGGACCATATAGATAACATGATTATGGAATACTATTTTTATGTAATTAAAGATAAATAATATTTAAAAAAGATATCAGTGTTTGTTTGATAGGATGGAACGATATGTTGAGATGATAAAGTATAAAAGCGTACTGAAAGGTTTAATTTGAATAGAATATATTAAGAATGGTCATTATAATATTGCTGCTATGTTTACCTTATGTGCAAAAATGTTCATCCTTCAGTTTAGAAAAGGTATGATAAAAAAAGTTAGATTGATTTCTTTCTATTTTTTAAGCGACTTTACCGTAGTAGTTAATTAGCATTTGATATCAAAGTTCATGCCAATATTTAATATATAATAATCATCCCTTTGTAGGCTTGTTTTACAATTACAAACTTATATTATTTAAATTCATATCTCTCATATCTCTTATGTCATTGTTAATAAAAGATTTGAACTAATTAAGTCTAACTTTATTGATAATTGATAAATCAAAAAAGGGACACCTAATCTCTAAACTAACATAAACATTCACATCAAAGAGAGATAATCACGTGAACATTAATTATGAATTGTTGCAAAATCAATCAATTCCATCACCTAAATTCAACTGGCATAGTACTTGATAATTAGTTATACCTGAATCTAATTACATTCATCCACAAGCTAAAATGCTCCATCTAACTAGATTCATGAACATCAATTGTTTAAAAAAGATCAGCTCAAACATAGGTAGAGACAAAATAAGCAGAACATTAAATGTATGTCGCGTAGCACAAAAAAGGACAAATGTATGACTATATGTCATCTTCAAAGATGGGAAAGGAGACTTCACATGAAAATTTGAACAAAGTGGTATACTAATTAATATTAATTACCGTTGGGGAAGTTGGCCTCACCGAAACACTTTTAATGCCAATTCATTCATAGGTGGCACCCTTCTCAAGATCACTCCACATTAATATGAGACACTCAATTCAATCTTAATTACACCTTTTTATCCATGTGACATGACAAGAACGAAAATAGAAGACTCTGGTTTCAATCCTATAAAATTTTTATCTTGCTTCATTTGGAATCTCATTCAATACACATCTTCTTTGTATAAAGACACCATGTTAATGGAGGATTTTACAAAAAAAAAAAGCTATATGGTGTATAATTTTTTCAATCTAACACTCTTAAGTTTCCATAGATGAAAAAATTATTAATTTTTATGATAGTACATAAATGATCTTTTTAATGAGATCTCTCTAGATATGTTTTTTCCGCTATAAAATTCTCCAACTTGAGACCTTGTCTAGGAAAATTGAGTTTAGTTTTACTCATAAAGAGCATTAAATATGCGTTTTAAACTATCTTCAATGTAATTTATTAAGTGCAATATTTTGTAATGTTTTGTCATTTTAACTATTAAAAAAAAATTCAAATAATCTTGTTGTCCAATTCAATAACTTTGAAAAGTTACTTCAATGAAATTCACTCTCTAATCCTAATTCTTTTACATAGTGTTGAAGAAAAAAAAGTAGAATTCCATAAAAGGAAAAATGTTTCTTTGGATAACTCTCTCCTCTGTTTCTCTCCAAGAGTATGTAGTTGCTACAAATTACCTATTTGAATTAAGGTGAAACAAAAACTCCAATTAGAGTTGTCTTATATATATGATAAATAGATTGATTAATGCTTAAAATATGTGAGATGCATCTCAAAATGATTGAACTAGCATGAAGAGAAGCATTAATATTTACTATTTAATTTTGTTTTGACCAACTTGTCTTGAGTAAAACCAAAAAATACAACAATGTAATTTTAGACTAAAATATCTTTTTATCTTATTTTTTAGTCTTAATTTGGTTCCATAAATTGATCATCATGTTGATCTTTTATATTAGTAGTATTAATTTTAACTGATGTAAAAAATATTTAACATTTTTTTTATATTTATACTTGCTATTAAGTTGACTATATTAGTGTAATAAACTAGTAGAAAAACTAATTAGCTCTAGCATACTAACTTCAAACATTTAAGTACAGGGAATAAACTAAAAGTTAGTTTGGTCTAATTTTTATTACAAATTTTATTTTTTATATGTTGTTTTTTGGTCTTAGCTTATAAGTTCTAGCAATAGAAAGATAGAAATGATACATGTAGGACCATAACTTTGTAGTTTACCAGCACGAAAGTTGGTTTTTTTATTGACAGTAGCCGCGTCTTATAGTTGGGTAGATCAACTAACTAGTGACGGAGAAAACAAAGTTTTGTTCGTGTTTGGTTTTTTTTTTCACCATTCCTTGGCTTCGCACGTGCCATTCCTCAAAACTAGAAGAAAAATTGAAGAGCACTACTTTATATGTATGTGTGTATATAAGTAACCATGGTCCATGCATTGCATGCTTCAATTAATTTTAGAGTAGAATAGGCTTAATTTTCTGGTTAGAAATTTTGCTTGCTCAGACCAAAATTAATGTTCAGCTTTGGTCAAGCAACACCACCAAAAGGATTTGATTTTCCATTGCTGTGTGTTTTGATTTTCCAAAAAGAAAAGTATTCATTGGTCGGTAAGGGGAAAGTGAGGTTATATAAGAGTCTGAGTTATTGAAGTTCATAAAAAGTCATCTTTTTTCAAGACTTGTTGGTCTTTTTGAGCATTGTGGGAACCATAATGGGAGTGGTTCATAATGCATACTCAAATGGAAGTGTTGGTGGTCAGAATTGTAATGGGGTGGAGGAGAAGCTTGATGGTTTGAGGAGGCTTATTGGGAAAGGTGATGGTGACCCTCTGAGAATTGTGAGTGTTGGAGCTGGTGCTTGGGGCAGTGTTTTTGCAGCTTTGCTGCAAGACAGTTATGGTCAATTCAGGGACAAGATACAGATCAGGATATGGAGAAGAGCAGGAAGGGCAGTGGATAGAAGCACTGCTGAACATCTCTTTGAGGTCATAAACTCAAGGGAAGATGTGTTGAGAAGGTTGATCAGGCGTTGTGCATATCTGAAATATGTGGAGGCAAGGCTTGGTGATAGGACCCTCTTTGCTGATGAGATTCTCAAAGATGGTTTTTGCTTGAACATGATTGATACCCCACTTTGTCCTTTGAAGGTGGTCACAAACTTGCAGGAAGCTGTCTGGGATGCTGATATTGTGGTCAATGGTTTGCCTTCTACAGAAACGCGTGAGATCTTTGAAGAGATTAGTAAGTATTGGAAGGAGAGGATCACAGTGCCTATAATTATCTCTTTGTCAAAGGGTATAGAGGCTGCATTAGAGCCTGTGCCACATATTATTACTCCCACAAAGATGATTCACCAAGCAAGTAAGAGCCTTTCTTTAACTCTGTTTTGCATGTTACCTTTTCTCCATACGTTTTTCGCTTCTTTCCAATGAGTTAAAAAAGTATCTGCATCATGCCTTTGCCATGATAGAATAACCAAAAAAAGTGTGATCATTACATTTTTGTCACTTGTGTTTCTTCCCTCATCTGATTTAGTGTGCCTTTAGAGAGTTGTGGAAAATAAAGTAATTAATTATCCATCAATGTTATAATTGATTATATGAAACAAGTTTTAGGTAAAAAGTGGTTCTAAGATAGGCTATTTTGGTTGACTTATTTAATGTAACATTTTATAACAAAATTAGGAAAAAGGTAAGAAGTTAGTTGAAGTAATTACAAAATTTATTGTATTTCTAAAAGGAACAGATTTGGATAGTAACACCAGTAATGTTTTTCTATCAAACAAAAATAATCTTGATGAAGAATCTAATCCAAAGAAGCTTCATTATCAGTGTGAACTCAGCAATTTATGGAATGAATCATCTCATGAAAGTTGCTCAGAATCTTCTACTTTGAGTAAATTCAGTTGACGCTGTACTGAAAATATTTCTAGAATTAGTGTGGTTGAGAAAAGGAGAAGGGATCATACGAGTAGTTTGTTCTTGACTCGACCTGTACTCTCTTAACACTTCAATTTACAAAACTATATTGTTCATATTCATGCCGAAGCATGTTACAGATCAATTGTGATAATTCTCTTGCCGAATTACATCATTTTTAACCTAGAATTTGATTCTAAGCAAAAAAATTTCATGCTAAAGTTATTACTTCACATCCTTGTTTTCTAGCAGTTACTCTTTTTTTCCTTCATCTGATATTGCATTATCATAGGTGCCTTCTTATTAATACTTTTAGTTCTTCACTCATTCACTACTCTCTGCATTGCAAACTTGACAGCTGGAGTGCCAATGGAGAACATACTCTATCTTGGGGGTCCAAATATTGCCTCAGAAATCTACAACAAGGAGTATGCCAATGCAAGAATATGTGGAGCTGAGAAATGGAGAAAACCTCTGGCCAAGTTTTTACGACAACCACAATTTATTGTCTGGGATAACAGTGACCTCGACACACATGAGGTCATGGGTGGTTTGAAAAACGTCTATGCAATTGGAGCTGGTAAGTTAGTTTCTAAATAATTGTTGAAAGTAATCTATATCATCATGTTTTGGTTTGTGCAATGTTGTCTATTTCACTAGTTGGTTCTCTTCCTATTTCACACATACTTGGAAAACATATTATCTCATAAAGATTCTACAATCTAAAGAAAATGGAAAAGGAAGCATATGTAACAAATAGTCAATACTATTTCTTCATGCATGGAAAGTACCAAGGTATATAGATAAAGTTTCATGATTGATGACTCTTGAATCAAGGCATTTATGTGTTTTCACATGCTGTAGAGGCTAGTACTAGTTGGCATTAACTTTGCAAAGAAAGGGATTAACTGCCTCAAATTTTATAATAAGAATTGCCATGTCCTCCAGTTGCTTTCTGATTGGCAATCTATATATCCTGTTTTTCCATTTTTAATGTTGTCAGGAATGGTAGCTGCCCTTACCAATGAGAGTGCCACAAGCAAATCTGTGTACTTTGCACACTGCACATCAGAAATGATATTCATCACTCACTTGTTGGCTGAAGAACCTGAGAAACTTGCAGGGCCCTTACTAGCTGACACTTATGTAACCTTGTTGAAAGGCCGTAACGCTTGGTATGGTCAAATGTTAGCCAAGGGTCAATTAAGACCAGACATGGGTGACAGCATCAGTGGCAAAGGAATGATTCAGGTATGTTTTGTAATTTTTTTTCTTGTCCTAGTTCCTTCCAAACTCATGCTTGTTCCAATTTTTTTCTTGACATTGATGAACATGACACTTTTCACTTCTCTTGCCCTCATAGATGCCACACCAGACTTGGAACTAACATCATTCACATAACAAATAGAAATCATCCTTGTGTATTTCTCCTTAGAGTCATGTTTTTTCCTTCAATCAAATTCTAATAACTAACAAAATGCTATCCCTTACATTTATTTGTAGGGTGTGTCTGCAGTGGAGGCATTCTTTGAACTTCTGAGCCAATCTAGTCTGAATGTGTTGCATCCTGAAGAAAACAAGCCTGTTGCTCCTGTAGAGCTTTGTCCCATCTTGAAGACACTCTACAAAATCTTGATATCAAGGTAATAATCCTGCAATAATTCTTACCTTATGCTACTTAGCTTTGAACATTCCCAACTCCAACTACTATATTTGCTAAATAATTTTGTATTGCTTCTGGTGCTTTATGAATTTCTCAGGGAACAGTCATCACAAGCTATTCTAAAAGCCTTGAGGGATGAGAATCTGAATGATCCTCGCGAACGAATTGAGATTGCACAAAGCCATGTTTTCTACAAGCCTTCACTTCTTGGACAGTCCTGATTGTGGAAGGGAATATTTTCATGAGCATGAATGTGTTGTTTTGTGAAGGATTTTGCTTACAAAGTTGCATGTATATAACTGATTACTCCCAGTAACACTTACCCAACAGGTGTTTATCTTTATGGAGCAAACTTAGCTGAGAATTCACTACTACCTGATGCAACATTGTGGCCAAAATGAGAGAAACTCTTTTGGGTTTTTTTTTTTTTTTCATTGATGGAATGGAATAAGTAGGGACTGGAAGGAATGAAACAAAGGTTCCTTTTTCTTGTTTGGAAGATTAATTTGGGAAAATTATGCCTTGATGGTATGTAATATGTTTACTTTATTTCCCCAAATTCCACCTCAATTTTGGATTACCAAAATTGTATATTTGAGGAGAACAATCCCTGGGTTCCTTTCCCTTCCCATCCATTTTCAAACCACAAACAAGAGGACTGTGCCCCTTCCCCTCATCACTCGTGTGTGAATCTGAAATATTTAAGCAATTGTTTTAGCTTATACTTTATCTTTTGAATTACATCATTCACATGGAGTGTGTAGGAGAGAGAACAAACCATTTCTATTAAGGAGGTCTGAAAAACAATAGAACATAATAGATGCACTAAATTTTACTAGAATATATTTTGATATCATTTTAGTACTTGAATTTAGATCTTATATGTTATAATTGGATCTCATTCTAATTGATTGTGGATATGCAACCTATATCTAAGAAACTTTGTTAAGTACTATGTCAAATTAGGTTGATGTTTTAGTTTTATTCTATACTGAAATCCACCATCCATCTATGAGGATCACTTGGGAAATATATCTAGATCAATGATATAATAATTATATAGTTGCTAAATTCTAACACTCTCCTAATTTCTTCAAGAGATAGTAGCTATCCAGTTTAATTGGGACACAACCTTTATATTTTTAAGAAAATTTACTTAGTATCTTTTTTATTTAAATTAGTTTAGAAAATCTTTCATATTTTAAAAAATATCTTTTATATGAAAATATTTTTTTTTATTTATTATTTAGATTTAGGAAATTAAAGATTGAGATATTGTAAATATTTAATATTTTGTTACATTTTAATTTGTATATAGAGTACATGAATAAAATTAAATAACAAATTCCTCTGTATAATATATCTATTCTATTTTTAAAATATATTTTATAAATCTAAAATTTCAGTTGTATCGAGAGGTATTGTTCTTACGGACGTGTAGAATGGAAGGATAGGGAAATTTGATGAGTCTTAAACAAACAACACACACAAATAATCTGCAAGGAATAGAAGAAAGAACGGAACACGGGCAACACACAAGATTTAACGTGGTTCGGTTTCCCTAATCCACGTGCAACAGGAGGAATTTTATTCACTTGTGATTGCTGAAGATTACAAATACAAGTTGTGTATTTATAGGGAGAAACTAGGGTTACTGTCTAATTGGGCCTAACTCAAATCAAGCCTCCACAAAGCCCAACAAAATTTCTTGTTATTTCGGAAAAAAGTTATGATCTATGTGTAATAAGAATGCAAGCTTATATAAAGGGATTAGATTTATTAAAAGTTGTGGAAGAGGATTATATTGTTGCTCCACTGCCTAAAAATCTCACTATGTCCCAAATCAAAATGCAAAAAGAAAAATGAAAAACAAAGAAGATAAAGGTGAAATCATGTTTTTATTTGTGTTTTGCAAATGATAATAGCTAGAATGATGATAAAGTCACCCAAAGAAATTTTAGATGATTTGAAAGGAAAATATGAAAGAAACAAGAAGATTCAAGGCATGAGAGTGTTAAATTTGATAAGAAAATTTGAATTAAAAAAGATTAAATTGTGATGTGAGAAAAATACAAAACATCTATTACTTCTTTGAAAAATCCAAAAAAAATTTAAAGTCAAAAACTACAAAAGAAACAAATATAACCAAAATAATAACATATTTTTTTGTCTTGTCCTTGTTGTAAGAAAAATAATCAACAACAGAACAAGTATCAAGTATTAATAAAGACGGGATCCAAAATGTTATAAATTTGGTCAATTGCAACAGGTAGAAAAGATACGTAAATCTCAACATTCCTAAAAAATGTCAAGATTGTAGAGGACAAATTAAAAGAAATACTTTTTATAAAAGAGTGTTACAACAAACAAATTTACAAAATGTTAATTTATAGATAATAGTTGTACAAAAAATATATATGACATTTCTAAAGTGAGAATTAAAATGAAAAATAACTTGGTATGAAAGGTACAAAAACAATTACAATAAAATTTATTCTCTAAGTGTCAAAATAGTATTTGATGTGCAATATATTCATCAGGTTAATTAAAATTTACATAGTGTTGCTTAATTGTTAAAGAAAGGTTACAAGATATCTTTTCAAAACAAATTTTGTGTAAAGATTCTAATAACCTAAAAATATTTAAGCTCTCATCAAAACAAGTTTTGCTTTAAATTTGATGAAAGAGTAGAATGTAAATGTAAAAGACTAATCAAAATCAAAAAATAAATATTTCTTAAAGAAATTTAATGTCTAAGAAGAGAAAATAGACGAAAAACCACGTTACAACATCTATTAACAGTCTACTGTTACTATCATAAAATTTATATAAAAAAAAGAAAAAATAATGTTAAATTGAGTAAAGATATAATCCTGTGGGAAAGACAATAATTTCAAGAAAAAAAAGAAAGAAATCCTATAATAAAAAAAACGATAATTAAATTTGAAATTTAAAATTAATGTAAAGAGAAATGTTGAGAATATTTATTTAATATCCTTTTTATTTAAATTAAATTTTAAGAGATCTTTAAAATATCTTTTGCAAAAGGATAAAAAATATATTTTTTTATTATTTAAATTTATAAAATTAAGATTGAGATATTATAAATATTTAATATTTTATTATATCTTGCTCTATATATAAAGGAGATGAATAAAACAAAATAGCAAAATTTTTCTATACAAAGTATTTCTTCTATTTCAAAAATATCAAAATCCCAATTTCTCTATATCCCATTATCTCTAACCAGTGTGTATAAACGGGTCAATCCAACTGTATAAATGGGTTGATCCAAGATAATGCAATTCTACCATCTCAATTGAAATGAGTTCTTGCTTACTTAAGCATTACTGGTTTTCCATATACCATCTCTGTCTTTACTTTGGAGATAATAAAGAGTCATGGAGAATAAGCTAACATTGCAATAGACAACTAAGATAATTATTGTTGTTAAAGACCATGGCTAGATCTGATTCTATTAATTTTAGTTACTAAATCTAATGTTAGATTAGAGTTTTGTACAATAATTAAATTGTTACTTCTTTCCTTTGGAGTCTAGGATAATGATACCATGAAATTATTATACGAAAATAAGATAGTTATTGTATTCTAATAAAGTCATTCTAAGCTCTTCTATTTTATTTTAATTTGAAAAATAAATAAAAAATATATTTTTATCTTTTTGTGTTCAATGTACAGGAAAATAAAAAAAAAAAAAAGAAATGGAGAGAAAGTAGAAACCTAATGCGACATAAATACATGACCAAATTTGACAATGTTGCGACCCGCAATTCATATTTAACAATCAGCACGTGAATGGTGCAGAACTCTAAGTTTTAAGTCTCCTACAGGAGTAACAAACTTCAAGGAAGAAAACCTATACTTCCTTTCATTTACAAAGTACCCTAACAATTCTATCTATAGGCTGTACAATATCCCATCACAAAAACCATTTTTGGTGCCTATGTATCATTCATAACTACGTCAGGATCCTATACCAAATTCCAGGGAAGCCCTGGCCCTAACCAACCAATAGAAACCCAAAAAAGTAAGGCAGAACAGGAATGGGTTAACACCAGTGAGTTCAGCAGCTACTGAGTCGCTGAGCTAACTGTTCGACCAAATCTACTTTTCGAAGCTTATAGTACTTTTTTACATTGTGCTCCTTTGCCATGGCCCTCAAATCAGTCAATGTCAAGCTATTCAAAGATGAGGTCTCATCATGAGGATCCACCAAGGAACGTGACTTGTTAGTATGACGAGCTAACTGACTTTTGCTGTCCATGGAAACCCCGTCTGAATTTGGTAGGTCCAAATTAACACTTGAATTTTGTATATCCATGGTGATAGGCAACTTTCTAACTCTTCTTTTCTTTTGTAATTCAGAAAATTTACTATCATAAAGAACAATAGCACGACCTTCACTCTCATGGTTGTCTGGTTGCACTGCCCTTCTAGTAATAATCTTTCGGTTCATTGACTCATTTAAAATGGTAACATCAGTACAGGATTTGGATCTTCTCTGCCTCTTGGTTGATACAATTATGGATTTACTTGGAATAACTTCCTTACAACTATCAAATGTTTCTCTGGAAGAAAATGCCTCTAGTTCCAGTTTCTGCTTTTCCGAAGCTTTTAGCTTTGAAGGTAAATTCATGTTGGACTTTCTGAGTTTAGTAAGTTGGGATTTAAGGTCTTGTTTATGTTCTTCCCCTTCATCTTCATCTACATCCATCAGCTGTAACCCAGCATACAGTGGACTCTGGGTATGCATCCCTAGCAGTGAAATCAATGCAGAATTTTCAGCATTAATAAGGGTTGGTGTTTTCAATGTTGAGCACTAGTCCAGAATTATTACCATTACTATCTTTAAAGGAGCAAAACTCTGTATCAGTGATACATAATGTTTTAGGATAAACAACTTGTAAAGGGAAATTCAGAGAGTTCAAATCTTCATCTGGAGCAACCTTGGATTCTTTGTTGCATTCTCTTTGTGCAGCTTTTGGAGCAAAATCACATAGCTCCTTGTCTAAATTGAATTTTCCTCGTTTTTGTTGTTGTGAAGTATCTAATGAGGAACGTGGACCCTTTTTCTTCCCATTGATGTCAATTGCAGGTCTAAAATCATCTTGGCTAACATCTTTTTCTTTGACAAATTCATTTTCTTTCTGCACAATTTAAGAAAAGTATGCACTAAAAACCTTGTCTAAAATTAAAAGTAAAATGCTCACTGATACATACAATAAGTTTAAATTGATTAGAAGGGGAACAGCACTTCTTGCACCTTGGCTTCACTTTTGGCGGAAAGCAAATCCAACATTTGACCTGTATTTGTATTAATGAGTTGATTTTTTCTGACTTCATTTGCAATAACTTGATCATCAAATGTTTCTGATAATTTCATACTATCAGAGTGGTAGGATGCAAGAATAATGGCCCCCAAATCAGGACTTCTCACAAGTGTTTCTTCAGACAATTCCTTTAAAGAAAAAAAAAAATCTAGTGATATGTATCATGCATAAAAATGGCTACCAAGGTTAGACCTTAAAAAAATAGTAAAAATAAAACAATACACATTGTCGTTGCTAGCTCAATGCGAAGTCAGAAACATGCTATCGGCCTACCACTTACTGGGATTTACTCTATTTAGCTTAGATTTCAATGTCAAACAAGTTCACACTGTCATGTGAATCCCTTCTTAAATGTTCCTTAAAAGTTAAAGCTCTAAAGAAAAGCTTAAAAATAAAAAGCTGTTTGACAATTACAGTTTAAAAGTTCCTTTAAAATTAAAACCTACTTCATTGTCCTATATTGATTAGTTCAAGATAAGAAGGAAGTATGAAGCTGTTTAGAAGCTACTTATTTATCCGCAGTTTCTCTTATAGAAAATAATGTCCTTAATTTTTAAGAGTTCTCCTCTAAATGTGTTTGGTACAGCTTCTCCTTATTATAAAGAGAAAAAAAAAAAAACTAGAAAGAAAAAAAACTGGATCAAATACTACTTAAATGGGTAATTGATTTCTGATGGCTCATAGTTGAGGGGCACAACAAGGTGAATCTAAAAATAACTTGTTTCTTGAGTTAATTCCTGAAGTTCCATCTGAATTGAGACTACCAATACACTCTCCTCTATGGCTAGCCAGCTATAAGGTCAGGGGAATTTCGGGGTGGAAGCTTTTGATGTTGTTGAAGTCTGCTTGTCATTAGACACAACTGTGAGCATTAACCAAAAATCAGTTTAGTAATTGGACCTAAAAGTAACAATATATCAAGTTTTCAATTGGATAAAGGCAACACTCAATTATGAATGCTATATTAGTAGTGACAAATATCCGATGCCCAAAATCATAGCCTTAGGTGTGGGCTAGATACAGCCAAAGAATCACTGCACACTTATGTTAAACTAGTACGATTAAAAGGAATTGCATATTAGATGTCAGGCAATCAATCATCACACAAATAGATAAAATAAACATTATTCTCAAATAAGTCTAATACATTTCAGATTCCATATGCTGAAAAATTTGAAAAATAAAAAACATTGGTGCAGCAGCTAACTATTTAAAGGAAGTGTTTTTTATTTCTATTAAGAGATGCAGGAATAGAAAATAATTGTTTTTAAATTAAATATAGTAACATCTTTGTCTACCTCAATTTTTTCAGGATTATCTGATTTCTTTTGAATCTCCAAAAGAAGTTCCAAACTTCCAGAACTTTCTGAGGTTCCATGGAGATCTTTTCTTTCCTCCTTAATGATCGTATTAGAACCAATGGTGCTAGAATCTTTGTCTAGTGCATGTTCAGTAACATTCACAACTGGAGTCAAGATATTCATATCTAGATACTGCTTCGAATCGAAAGGACAAGGAAAAAAAAAATACCGGTTACATTAAAAAACCAAGTGTTAACAATTAAACACTTATACATAGCATAATACTACCAGAAGATTCACAACAAAGGAGACAGGAGTAAATATATTTCCTAAATGGCAAGCAGGGGATAAATTAGTATGTATTACTGTCTTTATCCAACAAATGCAAGATCGAGAAAATCCATCCTTATATTAAAAATTAGAAAATTACAGTTATACAATGCATAAGTTATTATATATAGTAGTATAAATTATAACCAATAGTAGCATAACAATTATATTAATCCTGCATAAATATTTGAACAATAGAAATTAGGAATATATGGCAGTGTTTCAAAAGAGGCAACTACTTTCAATCTTCCTTCTACCTTCTCTTACAGCTCTTAATAGAAGAAGTTAAGTGAAATTCCTCACGAGGGCACACAAGGCTCATAGACCACTCAATATCCGCAACTTCAATAATTACTTTGAAGCTTCAGTCTTTGATTAGACTCCAAAAAATCGTTAAAACATTCACATGCTTATTCTTGTAAAGGACAAAACACCAAACACCATCTACCAAGCTTACTGGATTATTGTAGGAACAAAATTGTTCTGACACTGAAGTCCTCAGATAAACTACCTAGATTTAGATTCCACAAGGATTGCATTGCATTTTCCTGTATACCCTCTTGATGTGCATATAATGTCATGCTTATGCTCAGTTTAAAAGGGACTTGGGAAGGTTAGGTTTCCCATAACATATTCTGTTCTCATTTTTGAATCATAAAAATGCCATCTTATTTTCATATTTCTTAAAAATTTTATGAGAGAAACATTAAAAACAATATTTATTTTTTCTGATTTTGTAATGTTATATCTCTCCTACAGTATTTCGAAACTTTCGAAGCATTTAATACTATCTTTATCTAGTAAGTAACAAGACTAAGAAATATTTTGTAAAAGAATTTCGAATTATCCTCTCTATTTCACTTTTCCGAAAAATTATTACAGAAAATGCTTTTACAAATCAAATGAACCCTTAAGTCTCTCCATTTGCTACAAAAACGTTTAGAAGATAAACTATTCACAGTAAAGCATTTAACTGTCAAAACGAAACTCAAAACCAAAGAGTACATATCATTTTGCAGGGAAAATATCAAAGACAATAATCCCTAATATGGCTGGCGAATGCACAGTTTACATGTAAAACGGGTAAATGTAACATCCTCTTTTTCAATCATCAGAATCAAAAAATTGAATGTCAAACAGGATTCCAAATTCCAAACCTGGGCTAGTATTTCATGAAGTGTCCCAGTAGGTCCACTATCTAGCAGTAACTTCACTTCAGCCTCATCAGCGCAATCATTCTTTAAAGTGCTAATAGCCACATCAAGCTGGTTGATTCTCTCATTGAGAACACCACAGAATATATCAGGCCATTTTTCATGCTCAACACAGACCAACTCCTTCTGAAGCAACAAGAGATCTCTTTCAAGCTCCTCAATCTCAGTATCCGCCTTGGTGATCAAAATTCTCAAAACCTGAATACAGGACTCCATGTTCAAGGCGTCCTCCTCTATTACATCTACAAAATTAACACTAAGCCAGATTAAACACAACACAAGGAGAACACAAAATTCACAGCCTGAGGGAGTATGAAACAATGATTACCAGGGCCACACCCAAAGTAGAAGCCACATTCATGTTGCGGTGACCAGTAATTACTACCACTCGCATCTGAGAAAAGTAAACAAATAAATTACACTTCAAAAGCAATTTGAATTGTTTGAATAAACCTGTCGTCCACAATCATTTACAGGAAACAAGAAAATAAGAGGAAAAAATGTAGCAAGAGGGACACCACAACTGGGACAATTTTGTGGCTAATTATCCTTTAAACCGCCACAGTTTAGACACTTTTGTAATGATTTTTGCTTTAAACAATTAAGACAACTTATGTATCCTCGAAATAAAGCCAAATTGCAAATATTTTTTGTAAATCGGGTACAAAACTTGCAAAAAGAACAGTTCGGAGACACAACAAATTTCCATAAAACTCTAAATCTATTTGATACTTCATTAAATAAATTCGCGATATAATATACAGTACTCTTTGAATATACAAGTAGATGTCCAATTCAAGATTACATAAGCACAAAAACCTTATTCTCTCCAAAATCAGGTATACATAGAAAAAATATAAAATATTCAGCGGATAGATTAATAAAATCTAATAAAATAAACACATGGACTTATTAAAGGAATTCGTCACAAAAATGAAAACAAACCCACGATTCTAACGCGACTTCCAGAGAACTAATCAACCCACGAAACGATCAATTAATTACATCACAGATACCATCACTAGAAACTAACAAGAATGCAAATAGCAGAGAAGAAAGGGAGAAACAGAAACCTTGGTCAAACGTCGAACTCCACAGATCCCACTCCATTAACTGCAACAAGTCCCTGTAACCTGAAACAAAAACGATTCCTTTGAGAGGTGGCAAACAAAAAGCAGGGTCCTCAGAAACAGAATACTAAGAAACAACAAGAATACCAACATGCAAGCACAGAAATTGAAGGAGGAAATGGAAATGCAATAAGAATGAAAGGAAGATGCGGTTGCTAGTGTTGTTGAGCTGGAGCGAGGAGAAAGGGGATTCGGAAGAAGAGAAGGAGCGAGGGAGGAAGTTAAAAGGGGTGGAATTAGTGCTTACCAACCACGCTAAGTGCATGGCATTTATTGATAATGAATGAAGAGAGAAGGAAGCATTAAGAATGATGGTCATATCAGAGACCACAACGCACTCTCTCTCTCCGCATCCACCGAGTCACGCTCATCAATGCAATGCAACTATGAAAACGAAGGTGCCAAAAGGGGACAAAACCAGAGTAAATCGGTAGAGTGCAAAACGAGGAACCGCATTTTGACTTCACCTGGAAAACGAGTCCGCGAAATGCGACGAAAGTGAATGAACGCCTAGGGTTTCGCAATCCCCATAAATTCAGAGCCTCGCCATGGATAAAACACAAGGAGAAAATTGGAGTGTGTGATTCTCTGTGCGTGCGCCTTCTTCTGTGCAGCCAAAAAGCTGCAAGTGAAAATGAAAGCGGTGAGAGAAGGGCTCTCTTGTAATTTCCGCACTGTGACGTGGGCCCTGCCTCCCGTGGGGCCCTCTTTGACTGGGCCCCTTCTGGGCCGTCGTTGTTTTTTTCAGGTGCTATTTTTATCGGCTAACCACTAGGGGTCCACACGTCTATTCCATTTTATTTTTTTTTATTTACCAAATACAGAAAAAATGTATTATGTTTTCAATATATTAAATTAAATGTATCTTCCATTAGATACAATATTAAAAACTACGAGTTAAGTAATGTTAGTTTAATAAAATTATTATCATTATTCAACTTTTAAATAAATATTTTTACGAATGACTCCGTCTTCTCTTCTTCTTTGTCAATTACAGAATGTCTCTCTAATTAAGTTATTTAAAATACAGTGAAGTTTCTATTTTATTTTCTTCTTACTTAAGGTTATAAGTATACTCAATTACGTATCTTTTTCTTCTTTATTTGTTGAGTGTTCAAATCTTTTTCCTTTCGAATACGAAAAAAATAGTAACTTATTTACTTTTATTTTTTTTCTTGTTTTAGATTTGTTGCGTCTTAACTTCGTTTTATTTTTAAATATTGAAAATTTTAATTATTTTCTAATGCTACTCTTATTTATTAATGTTTTCAATATACTATGCTTAATTGAGATTCCTTTTTTCACCTTATGCGTTAGATATACTGATTAAGAAAAATAAAGATTACTGTAACTTTTTATTTATCATATTAAAATATAACTTCTTTAGCATTTTAAAAAGTTAATTTGGTATACTTTTATGCTTTGAGAACATAGTCCTAAGATAAAAGGATATTTTGTTTGATCCTAAAGGAAAAGGGTATGTCACTTTATACGTACTTTTTAATATATTTTTATTATTAATGGAACTAACCCATAATTTATTAAACTATTTTTGGTTTAAAATTAATTTTAAGTCCGAATAGTTTAGCTAGTTTTACATTAAAAAAAAAAAACAAAACTATTAGATTTATTTGTCCAAGATCGATTTGCCACGTCTTTTTCGTGTCTTACCATCTTAGCATGCACGTACGTTTTACGTCAATGTTTTATTTTGCAGGGTCACATTTGATTATTACAGTATAGTTTTTCGATTAGAGTACATTATAATTTTAATTATTTTGACGTAGTGTTAATTTATACAACAATTAACTCTTTAAACAATACCTTTTTTTTTTACTAAAATCATTTTAAAGTTATTATGTAATTCCTCTTGTCGTTTATACAATAATACATCTCTAACGCAACAGCATAAAATTAATACAAAAAAGCAATTAAGGTTAGTTGAGCTTAAAAAAGAATATTCTGATGTACTAAATTAATTTTACAATTATTAATGACTTTTAATTCTTTTGTTACTTTCTATTAATACAAATACAAACATTTATAATATTTAGGATTTAGGGTTTAGGATTTAGAATTTAGGGTTTAGGATATTTAAATTTTCCAAAAATACTACACTATAATACAATATTTTTTTGAGTTCAACATAAACTTTATTAAGAAGTTTTTTTGTTAAACCTTTTTTTTACCTTGGAATTAATTTATTGTCAATTAATAATTTCTATTTATTCCTAGTTTTCAATATGTAATCCATTTTTATCACTTTTAATTGAATCATCAGTTTTGATCTCTTTAACACTTGATGAAGTGATAATTCAATAAAATCCAAACTGGCAGAACATATGAACTCTTTTCAAAATCACAATGCAATATAGTATTGAGAAGACTCACATTAAGTTGTGTTGATTTTGTCATATTTTAGTTCCCTTTTGATGATTAAAGTACAAAATTTGTAATGTTGTTGGCATAATTATGATGCTCTCTAATTTCCCCTATCAATTTTAGTAGGAGACATGTCTGATGTTGCCAATTCAGTTTGCAAAAGTTGAAGAGAGGACAAGGAAGCCTCAACCACTCTGAAATTTGTCACATGCACTTCTTCTCTTGTTTTGGTGATGCACTGCAACACACATGCATTTTCAATTCAAAACCCTATCTCAAATTTGGCAATTCCATCCTGTTACTCATTTTGCTATTTCTTGCCTTCTCAATGCCTTTCCAATTCCAATTCTTGTTTTGACTCAACTATTAAAGTTAGACACTTAGACTACTTTCCCTTCATAAAGAAGCACTCTATTCAATTTGATGTGAGCACTTACATTATTGCTTTAGCTTTTGATTATGCAAGATTGTGTAATGGTCAACTCAATTAATACAATTGCTTAGATTTAGGATTTAGGATATTTAAGTTTTCCAAAAATACTACACTATAATACAATATTTTTTTGAGTTCAACATAAACTTTATTAAAAAGTTTTTTTATTAAACCTTTTTTTTACCTTGGAATTAATTTATTGTCAATTAATAATTTCTATTTATTCCTAGTTTTCAATTTGTAATCCATTTTTATCACTTTTAATTGAATCATCAGTTTTGATCTCTTTATTTTTTTATTTTTTAAATCCTTTTTATTACTTTTTTTTTTAAATTTAGTCTTTTCAGTAATACTCCATTAAATTTCTAACTCTTTTTTAGCTGAAGATTTCATTTGCAGACATGATAATAATAATAATAATATGTTTTAACTTACTAGAATAAAAATTACATTTTGTAAAAAATAATAATATAAAATCTTTTAATTGTCTTCATACCTAAAAAAATGGCCATATATATAAAAGGTTTGTTTTTTTAATGTCATTTTAATTATGATTGCTTATGTCATCCATGGATCTTGATTGGTAATAACACAATCTTTGGTATATTTTTTTATGAAAGCATTAAAAGTTTGTACATGCAAAATAAATAATGTCAAGGATATATATAATATATTCTTTTAAAGTAAAAGTCTATAATTTTAGGAACATGTGACATCTATTTTAATATAACATTCATTGACCAGCTAATTGTTGAAAAGTCAAGATCTACTTTTTCGGCGCAAGCTTTTCAAAGATAATTTTTGGTGGCATACTATTGTTGACAATTGTGAAACAGCGAAATGCGGTGGCTTTGAAAAACTGTACGCATTCGTCCCTATAAATAAGGGCTTCTCTTCATTCATTCTGTACAGCACAAAACCATCCAAGAGCATTCTAATAGCTCATAGTGTTAAGAGAAAAAATATATAGAGAGTTTCTCCTATTTTAGATAGGAAGAATAGTGTTCTCCTATTATCAAAAGAGAGTGTTATAATTTTCTTTGAAGTAGAGAGAAGTTGTATTTTTCTGATCTTTCATTTAGTGAAATTCTTCCACAAAACTATAGTGTTCAGTTC
>Ga0209489_102887_pt1 | contig 34302 bp, 12 predicted proteins | sample SiratrowhiteBW_FD_187527 | JGI IMG/M metagenome (GOLD analysis project Ga0209489, IMG submission 187527) | Root nodule microbial communities of legume samples collected from California, USA - Siratro white BW (SPAdes) (version 2) | ecosystem: Host-associated > Plants > Roots > Nodule | place...
TATATATATATATATATATATATATATATATATATATATATATATATATATATATATATATATATATATATATATATTGAAGTATTTAACTAAGTGCGTGCACTTAGTATATGATAGCAATACTCTAACCTATATGAAACAAAAGTATAAATTTTTTATCAATATTACTTTATTTCTTGTAATTTCATATTTTCTCAATTTAAGTACATCCTCTTAATCTTTTATCACTAAATCTCTGTTTTCTCCATCCAAGTTTCTTATTTCTGCTTGAGTAGCGATTTCAGACTTATAAATAACGGTATCTATATGCTCTCTTTTTTCACGAAAAACAATTCTATCTCTTTTACGAAGACTAATGTCGATACTATGATATTCTCGAATAAAAATGGGTTGAAGAAACCTCATCTCTACCAAATGTTCCCTTGTTTTTACGATTTTTCTTTTCTTGTTACTGTATAGAATTCGGATTACCATCATCTGCACTTTAAAATCAACTTATAAGGGCTCCACCGAAAAAGTCCAGTTCATGAAAACAAAGGCTCCAAACTTTTCTTCCATTTTCAATTTTTCCAATAATATATATATTGGCAGCTTGTGCAGCTGTTTGCAGAATAATTAGATTGACTTTGGCGTATATAATCCCTTTTCAAAATTTACGGCGTTTACGAAGTGCCAAACAACGACGACCGAGTTTGTACACACACCCCAGTGGTTCCTGCCATCTTTTTCAATTCTCTACCCATAGAAGACCAATCTCAAAGAAGACTCAACACCATATATATACATTCAATACATTCTCTTCATAAACACATGACATGCATGCCCTTTTCTTGATTGACAAGCTCATAATAGATATACATGCATGTGTTTGTTTTCTAATAGAATGAATATAAGTTTACAAATAGGGTTAGGGTTAAGTTTTTCTAGTTGATTAAATATACACAAGAAGGGTTTTATCGTCCTCAAGTTCTTCATATGTTCTATACCAAATAGGGTTCAGGATTAATGGGAAAGTGGAAGCAAAACATGATTTTCAAGGCGTGGGATCGTTGCAGAATTTCAAGGCCACACTTGAAACTAAAATCATTCTCAGAGAATGATGATGTTGATGATGATGAGAAGGGTGAAATAGCTCCTCATGGTTGTTTTCCAGTACATGTTGGAGCAGAAAGAGAAAGGTTCGTTGTGAAGACCAAGTACGTTAACCATCCACTCTTTCAGAAGCTGCTAGAAGAGGCAGAACAGGAATATGGGTTTGACTGTGATGGCCCCATTTGGCTTCCTTGCAACGTCGATTTGTTTTACAAAGTGCTGGCTGAGATGGATGACGAAGAGAAGAATAGCAACATCAGTGTCCACGGTACTCGAAGAAGCTTTATCACAATTGCTAAGGTTTTTCCTTTCTTTGTTCTTCGCAGACCAGCACGTTTTCTTTGTTACATGAACAAGGGTCATGATAATCCATACAGCGTTGTGGATTAGGAATTGCTGGGGTTAAATCGATTTCAATAGTAATTCGCGGTGCGTTGTATATTGAATAGTTTACTCAATATATGTAGGATATTTCTGGCTTGTAAATAGTACGAGAGATATTCATATGCACCCAAAAGAGCAATAAATTTGTAAGCCTTTGTAGTTTGTTGCGATTTTTTTTTTCGTAAATACAAAAGCTATAAATGCACCTCACAATTTAAACAGTGCAAAGATAAATACAAAAGGAATAAACATGGAAATATTGTACCATTTCATTAATGTTATATTTCTTGATTTTTTAAGGTATAGTAATATTTTTAAAGTATTACTCCTATTCATTCATAATAACAAAAAAACAATAAAGATAAATTGATGAGAATGTGGTTTGAGAGATCGGTAGCTTTTAGAAAAATAAGTGATCAATCACATCTTCAAATTATATATCCGAAGCAATGTTCATATTTAGTGTTAAAACTCTACCTTAGCTTAAGAGTTTACAAAGATACTTATTTTAGTTTGAATTATGTATCATTTTAGCATCTCAGTTTTTTAGCTAATTAAATATCTTTCCTTTTTCTTAACTTAAGTAATTTTGACTTCGTCAGTTTCTCTTATCTAAACCCTCAAATTGTACTTTTATCTAAATATTTTAGGGTTTGTTATAAATTTGAAATATATGAAATAAATTTAAAAGTTTAAAAACTAAGAGTTAAAGGGGATAATATTAAAAAAAAATTATGAAGATTCAAAACAATTTAATTTCATCAATCATCCATTCAATATAATAATAATACATATAAATATTTTCACCTTTTCTAATAAAAAGTGGGTTTAAGTCACTAATCCTCACCAATCGTGTTATAAGGTGAGGATACTTCCACTTATATATTGTAAATTAGTCTTATCTCTAGTCGATGTAGATTGTGAAATATATCCCCTCACTCTGAGTCATATGTACATTGCTCATGACACAATAGACTTAAAAAATTTCGTTAAGATAAATTCTGATATCATATTATGAAGTGAGTTTAAGTTTCACGATCCTTATAAAACTGACTTATACATGAGGATTACCCTCACTTATATACTGTAAATTAGTCTTATCTCTATTCAATGTAAGGTTTCTAATATTTTAAATTGTTAATCTTTTTCGATAGATGTAGACAATGACTCTCTCTACCCTTTTGAATTTTTCATTTTTTAAAATTATATATATATATATATATATATATATATATATAATATTAAATAAATTGTTTGTACTATGAAATATTATTTTTTAGTAGTATTAATAATCGTTTCATGTTATTTTATTTTTATAGTTCTAATTATAGAGATAATTAAATTTTTAAAATATTTTTTTTTTTTTAGTTTACAGACTCTTTTTGCATTATATATATATATTTTATAGATGATTTATGAATTAAATATTCTCTATTAACTTCTATTAAGATGGTAAGTTTAATTGCGGTCATTATATAAAAGATATTTATAGTTTTAAAATTGAGACACATTAACAATATTAACTTTTTATATCATTTATAGTTATATCTTTTTTAAACTTTTGGGGTATTAATCATGATATTCCATAATACTTTCATTGGAATATATAGATTCAACTACGTCAATATAAAAAATGTCTAAAAATAAAATAATTTTATTCTTTTATTATATATCTTTCAAAATTTACTTTTACTACAGGTCTAATTAAATTAAAAATTATTAAATAGTTCTTGCTCATTTCATCATTATTCTAAGTTTCTGTAGAACACAACTAATATAATATTTCTATAAACATTTCGAATTAAATATATATATATATCTATATATATATATATATATATATATATATATATATATATATATATATATATATATATATATATATATATATATGTACATATATATATATATATTATAAATTCATATTTTTTGTGGCATTTTGAATTTGGTAATCATAATTTTCGATTTAAAAAATATTCAGATTTATGGTATTATGATTGACATCTAAAATATTATTTTAATAATTTTAATTAATATTTTTTATATTTTGTATGCAATTAATAAAATTATGATGAGAAAAGGGTAGAAAATAAAATAGTGGTGATGCTAATAGTTTCAAAGATGAATAGGGGAGTTGTCGTTGAGTCGGAAATGAAAGATCGCAAACGGGGTTATGTGGCTAGAACTGATGACATGCTATCAAAATCCGCTCATGGTCAGGGTGGGGACCACACACTCTGAAACTTTACCCATCTTTTAAATATTAAATGATAACTACACTAGTGACATTAATCATTTCAATTGCGAATGATTTTGCTGTAAGTGAGTACTTATTAGATTGAATCATGAAATGTTGAAGATTAAAAGATAAGATTTGCGACTTTAGAAGAGAAAATGAACAAACTATTCACTATTATTAGTTGAGAAAAGGAAAATGAGAGGTTGTTTAGGAGATATTCATTAATTCAATCCAATTCAAAGATATTTAATGGAGTTTTTTTTTTTTTTTATAATAAATTTAAATTCAATCAAAGGTAACTTTCAATAAGTCATTTGATTGGTTTTACATGTTGAGTTTAAGATTTAATTTAAAATAATAAAAAATATTAATTAATAATAATATAATTATTATTCAATTTTTTAACTATTATATTAATTAAATGTGTATTTTTAGATATATTAAATTGTTTAATTATTCCAGTATTAAATAATATTTTTTTATTTTTTGAAAAAATATTTTAGAAAATCTAAAAAATGTTTTTAAATTATAAAATTGAATAAAATAAATAAATTCAAAATCTATAATTCAATTGATTCTGCTCACAATAAACAAGAGGGATTTGATTGAATTTAATGAAAAAAGTAAAAAAAAAAATCAATATAACCCAATTTAATTTGTTATTACTTATTAGTAATTGCTTGTTTTAGAATAGAAATTCACGTTCAAAATCTGTCATCGGTCAAAGCTAACAAAAGATGCTGTCGGCAACTCAGCTTGGCCATTGTGGACGTCGACCAAGTCTTCTACACAGGACAACCTTTGAGATGAAAATGAAAGAACAAAACCAATAACTAAAATAGTTAAAAAAAAAAAGAAAATACAACAAGTCTTCTATTTTATGTTAAATATTCCTTTGTTTATAAGTATTTTAAGATTTTAAAGACTTTAAGCAAATAAAGAAATATGAAATTATCTTTATATTTAGTTTCTTCTATTATTCACATATAGTCAGTTATTTTCTTTTTATTTTATCATGCATTTATTTAAATATAAATTTAATTTAATAGTTTTCTCTTTAGTTAACCATCCTTTGATTAAAGTAAGCCATTATTTTTTAAGTTATTTTAATTAATACTAGTTTTTATATCATTAATCAACGTTAATTAATTACATAATAGAATATTTCAAATTTAATTACATTTTTTATCAATTAAATTAAATTTTAATATCTCCTTTGTTAGAAGAGAGTATTAAGTAAACAATCTTGATTATTATATAAATCATATCAACTGGAGTTAGGAATGACAATGAGAGATGTTGGTGTAGGTGTGACTAGTTTTATTGGTATGAAATCTTTTTGTCATGTCTCTATCTCTATTTTGTTTATTTTTTTTATTGTTTCAAATATTAATTAAATAATTTTTATAAAAAAATAAGAGTTACATTAAAGACTTAATGTCTAAAGTACACATTTTTTTCCAATATCATATATCAATAAAGAAAAAAAAATTCATAAATATAAAAATAAATACTGAAGAGTTTTGTGTAATTAAATACTTGAAATGGTTGGATTACATAAAATTGAGGCTTGTATTTTTTGAAATACAATATACTATTTCAATAAAGTCTCACACATGAAAACAATGTGTAATTAAGGTTGTCATTTGGAGGGAAAGTATCTTCAAGATTTGAGTGAAATTTAGGGATATTGAACTTGTCAAACAATTGAGAGAGATAAGGAAAAGTTTGTGTAGCAAAATAAAAAAAAAAGGGTTTTCTAAATAAAATGATTTTAAAGACCAAATTGACATAACTTTTTAAAGTTGTTAATGAATTAAGAGTATTTTAGTAATTTAAAATAAGAACAAGTAAAAGAGGACAGTTGTGAGAATTAGGGTGGGTATAGAAATGACTATAAGGATAGAAAGAGGGCAGTTTTCATACCTAATTTAAAAAATCAAGTATTATTCATACCTAAAATTGTCATACTCAGAGAATTTACATAGATTTTTATTCATTTATTTATTTAATTATCATGTATATTGTGTATTACACAAAAAATTATATATGTGGTATAAAAGAAATCACATTTTAAAGTCATGTTATGTGATATACATGTATGACACAATTTAAAAATATTATAAGAATTGAATAAATAAATAACTAAAATTTAAAAATATTATAAATGTGGTTTAAATGTACAATTATGTTTTAAATCAATTTAAAAATGTTGTCTAATGCTTAATTTTATAAAATTAAGATGTATGTTGTAACATCCAATTTTTTTTTTTCTAATATCTAGTCTATCCAAATCAGTATACATCATATAGATATATACCAATATTCACTCACACTGTACTTCAAAAGATTTTCCTCTTTATAGAGAATTAAAACATAACTAATTACATTTACACATATATACATATAAACAAAATAAGAGTTTATAAAAAAGTTTTAAAACTGGAACTGACACAATCAAAAGCATCTTTCACAGTAACATCTATAACATTACCTGCTCTCGTGTATCATAGATAGAAACAAACACACAACACAAAAAAAATGGTAAGATAGTAATTCAAAATATCTCAAATAATCACAACTATACATCATTTAACACATAACAATCAATTGAAAGCTTCTATTATCCAATTCAAGATCTATATAATATAGAAAGACTCAATTCTACTTTCGGAAGACTCGTGCATTGAATAGACCCCGAGATTTGTACTTGACATACTACTTCCAATTTGTGTCTCATCTCATTACCATTAACCTTATATGACAGGGTTAATCCATATGATTGTCCCGACCAACCCTCTTTGAAGCTGTAGTTTTACTCATATGAATCTCCTTCGACTCTCACTAGCTAATAATATTTATCTATTTGATTCCTATTATTGTAAAGTCAGAATATCAATCTTTAGTTAGATCCTTAGAGAATGCGCATCTTATTACTTCTCAACACAGATGTTTTCTTTTCTAAAACTAAAAACACTGTCTACACATCACATACAATTCATAACATATATCATTAGTTTTCATTCATCTATTCATTAACTTTCCATTTCAATTCCAATATCAACATCAATTACTATTACCACACTACATTCAAACATATTTTATTCAATAACTGATCTTAAATCTTTAAAAGCTATCAAAGTCTTATCACAAGTCATATTCAATCCATTCAACAACTATTAAAGTTCTCACATGCTATTATCCAACATCATTACTCAAATAAAGTCAATTAATCATACAAAATCAAGATAAACAATCAAACTCTTTCAGTGCTCAAGAACTAGTCAGACCTACAAGAAAGACTTGAGCATTGATAATCACATATTCAAGTCTTTTATCCTAGAATTCTATTTAAAAGTAACTAACTATTATAAAAACAAGTTACTAGCTTTACTTAGCTTAGATGATGATCTCCACAATAGTTCCTCCAACACCCGACAAAGATATTAATTTAAAATTCTAGAGATCTAGAATAAGTTATTAGAACAAAACCAAATTTTAGTATAATCTTAATTAAGTTGAGAGAAATATTTTTTTTTTCAATTGTCCCTACTAAGATTGATGACAAAAACCTAAGGAAAAACAAAAAATAAGATATCTTTATAGCAAATAGGAAGTTACTCTGTTTGAAATTTTGATCAGTTAGAAATGACCCTAAGCATCTTAGCTACTACAATACTCAATCCCAATTCCTTGATCAATTATATAAATAAATATTGCAATATTCATAAGGGTCTTAAGACAACAAACGAATCTCACTCTATTCTTAGACACAAGCTTTCTGTTGATAAAAGTGCAGTGTTTGTATTTGGTGAAGCCAAGTCAATACATGCAAAGAGAAGATTTGAAGATGTCTTAATGTGTGTGTTGTCCAGATATGTCCATGCATTACAAGTCATTGGGATAAAACTCCAATGATTCTAAAGATTTTAAAAGATTAATCTGAAACTGAATTGATTAATAATTTTCAATAAATGTGGATCACTGAGTTTTTTATGGATTTATTTTAATAGATAATTTTGAGAAAATGGTTTTTGAGAGCAAAAGAATTGTGATAAACACAAACAGAGAACTATTCTTGGAGATCAAAGTTAGCTTTTCATCAAGTGAAATCAAGAAAGTGAATCTTTGAGCATTGTCTCTTGAACTTAGAGTGTACTGCACTGGTATAACATTTCTTCATTGAGGGAAGTTACCGCTTCCTTGTATTTTTCTTTATTTATGAAGTTGTATTGGTTACAACAATGTTTATTTTTGACTTTATTGATTGTAAGGTGTTTTGGAACTACTTGTATAGGGTTTACACTTTAAGAAGTGCAATAGGGTTCTGCACAACACTTGAGGGTTTTCTTGCAGGGTGCAAGATTGTTTCTTGATTGTATTGGTTATACAATTGTGATTTTTAGTGAATTTATTTGCTTGATTGACAAGGAGACTAGATATAAATCTTGAAGAAGAGTGTACCAATATAATTCTTGCGTTCTTAATCTCTCTTTCTTTAAATCTTGAATCACATATTAAATCTGCCTAATTTCTGATTCTACACAAAAGTTAGTCAACTATTTTTATATTTCAATTGATTACTTTTTATGTACTGCACTCACCATGTTTTTTTGTTTAATTTTGACTGTGTATCATTTCTTGATCTGAATAAATCTAATTTGTATTGTAATAATTAATTGTGGTGAAAACATCAATTTTTGAACATTATGTAAAACTTTGATATTTTCTAACAAAATCAATTTGTTGTTTCAACGATTTAATATATTGCTTTTTTGTGATGCTGATTAACTGAAAAAAAAATTTGATCTGATTGATTGTTTAGATCAGTTGATTGCATTATTTTTGGCCAGAATTTGTAAAAATCACATTTACTATTTCTCAGATTTAGTTGATTACTTTTTATAGTTGGAGTCATGGTCAAGAAATTATAGTTGATTGATTGCTTATTGGAATTGATTAATTTTTTGTTATGGTGTATTGGTTGTTCATAATTTTTAATTGATTGTTTTTCTACTAAATAGCTTCTGAATTGTTTTTCTACTAAATAGCTTCTGAACCCAAAATTAACTATTTCTATCAATGGATTCATTCTTTCTTTTAATATTTATTGCAAAAGTTTAATTCACATCCACTGAATGCAATCTCATAATCTTTTCATGTTCATCTGATATTTTAATTCAGTTCCTAATTATAGAAGATATTTTCCAATATCCTAAGAAACAATAATAACCGCATAATTAAAATACTAATTTGTTGAAAGAAAATACACAAATATAAAAAAACAAAAAGATTACATGAGAGTTTAGAAAAAGTTTAACCTAGTCCCACCAATAGAGAATGTAGTTCCTTATAGACTTAAGAATACTAAATCTTATAAAAGAATAGTGGAATAAGAAGAAGAATCCACAATATATCTTAAGAATGACTTCCAAGAGTGATTTTGGATCACCAATAGCCAAGATGTCTAACTCTAGTGCAAACAATTATTAACTAAAATCACAAATTCAACGCTTGTGCCTGACTCATGTCTCGAACACCACTTGATTTTATTACACGTCCAAGCTCTGAAGCCCAACCAACCTGTACTGCGCGTATGTAATCTAAGCACGACACATTTCTTTGCCTTTGCTCTCATGTTCTCTAGCACCAGACTCACGTTTGCTGAGTTGAGCTTAACTTTTTTTCCTAAATTTTGTTTCTTTTTCTCACTCCTTTAAGACTTCAATCCTCATTTTTCTAATCCAATGTTTTTGTCTCAAATTTAATCAAAATACTATAAATTGACAATTAAATTATCTTTTTGACTCTCATAATTAATTATTAACAAAAATCAAATAAAATTAATAATTAAATAGATTTTAACGGTGGAGAAAGTTAATTTTTTCATAAAAATAAGCCAATAATATTGTGTAATTCAACTCTATCCGTTGGTAGTAGTTTTGTGATATTTCCTTATACCATTCTCCGTTATTTATTTTTTATTACACTTTTTTTTTAAAATTTTTTATTATACTTTTTTATTAAAAAGACATTTTTACGGAATAACCTATATTTAGGATACATGGTAATCATGTTGTCAATGTTCTCTCCTTATGGCATATCAGGATGTACAATTTTAAAACTTTAGAATACCTTAAAAAATACATCACATTATCTTAAAGAAAAAAAATATCATAGTATATTAAGGTGTCAAAGATTACCTTTTATACCACTCATTTTAAAATCTTTGTAGAAATCTCTAGTCGGCAAGTATATATGGAAAGTATGATGCTTAATTGGTCAATGCAAATACTTTTAAAGTCTAAACTTTATGATATCCAAATTCATTAAATTAGTTAGTAGGTTTAACCTTCATTTTTATTATAAGATAAGAAGATCTTATTTCATTTTATGTGAATCTCATTACTCTATATTATTTTTAAGACACTTTAATAAATTTTCATTTCATATAAATACATCATATTTCAATAATTTTTATTTGCATTTAACTTTTCAAAACTTAAAAAATATTTTTTTATTCTAATAAATCTTGTCTTATTTAAAATTAAAAATCTTAAATTTCACATTATATAATCTTTTTTTCTGAGAAATATTATAAGAGGCATATCGTATACTTAATATTCTTAATGCCATTATTCTTAATGCAATTATTAATAAAGAACAACATACCATGGTTAGGTTAATTAAGAAGCATGATTGAGATTGTAAATGTAATCAATTGTTTTGAGAAAGCATATTCATCCTAACGGTGCCACTTCATTCCTCTTCATTGCATGTGGAGTGAGTGAACTTGGACCCGGGGATTCCAAGTGAGGTTCACCATGTCACTCCAATTGGAAACACTATATTGTGCAAGTCACTTTCATGTCAGTTAGCATTCCATTTTGGAGGGTGGAGCCCTCCTCTCGACCCAAAACTCTAAGCAAGAGGCATCAGTATAAATGACAACTTTCCATACATTTTTTCATCACCAAATTTTTAAATCTCTTCTTATCGTTCCTATGCATTAAAAAAAATGGCTTTAGGCACCACTCAAAACTGGAGCCATTGAAAGAAAAAAAAGAATGACAGGTAAAAAGAGTTGTGTGCATATATGTAAGGTTGTTAGACAGCAAACAGAATAATATACGAATAAAAAAAAAAAAACAAAGGTGCCTTGACTTGACTGAATGAAAATCTTGTATATTATTCCATCCAAGTGTATTGCACACATGGAAGCATCAAATATAGAATTTGTTAAATTATATTATACTGAGTAGAATGAGTACACAAGTAATTTTTAACCACTTATGGCACAATTTGCGTTTGTTCCTGTGGTTTAGCCAGAAACTTTTATATGCAATTTGTGGTATTGAGATGAATGGCAGTGATGATTGAAGCACCATTTTGTTTTCGTCTCAATGTAAGTTCAATACAAAAAGAACATATGAGTATTGCCCCATAATGTAATGTAATCAAGTGATAATAATTGTAAAATGTAAAGATACTTTTCTTTTCCGGCAACAATGATAATTTACCAAATAAAAAATACCACGAAGTTCACCTCAATTGTCATCTTTCACAAGATGCCTTCTTAATATTAATGCATTTAAAATTACCTACCTCATTTATGTGAATCCAATACCAGTTTGCTATGCGTAAAGTACCAAATTAAGCCTAAGAAGAAAAAATGATGTAATGTAATTGTGAAATACAGGGAACAAAGTGCATTAAGAAAAACATAATATTAGGAAGGAATTAGTGAGAATGTGGTCCAGTCACTGCGATCACGTTCCCCACCCACTATACCATTTATGCATGTACGTGCAACACAAACAGAATGTGTCCGCTTGCGTACGTAAAAAAACAGGACTCTTGGATTGACTGGAATTCGGATAATCAACCTCATTTCTGGTTGGACCGCGTCAAATTTACACTAATATTCTACTTCTTTCTTCTCTCACCTTCAATCATGCCATTTCCAAAACACAACCATATAGTAAATGTACCATACGTGTCTTAGAAATAGCATACCAACACATTTACATCATTTTTTTTTTACCCTAAGAAGGAATATAACTTGGTAAGGTGAAGTGATTCCTAAAACAGAATGAATGGACGTTCCGCGCCAGTCAAATTTGTCTAGCTGTACCTATAAAATCTATTTGGCCTTTCATAAACATCCATCACTACAAATATAATATGTAAATTAGAAAACTGGGTTAAAAAACTTTTGTACTCATTTAATCAAAATCATAAACCTTTTCATTAACAAATAATACTTTATTTAATTTTTTGACACACCTTTACACGTCAGTTAAATGAAAAAAGTTTAAAGAAAATATGGAGCCACGTCAAGTTCTACACTTACCGTTTGCCCGTGAAAGTGTACACTTATCATTTTCCATATTTTAATTAAGATGAAAGGGTGGTGAAAACTGTAGGATTTGCTAAATGTTAAAATTGGTGGATGAGATGGCGAAACACCTGAGACAGAAGAAATGCATTTACTAGTTTGTGATGAAAGGTGAAGGAATGATGAAGAAGGAGAATAAGAAGCATGATAATCATATCCCAGGGGCAGGGTTAAGAGCCCCACGTGCAATGACTTGAACCGCTAACCATGGTTGATTACACTAAACCCAAATGCGAACAAAGCATAAAATGATAGTGAAAGAAATGGGGTTATTATTTATTTGAATATAAAAGGAGGCACAGTGAGAGACGTAGAGCGTATGGTGTGAAGAATAAGCGAAATCCCCCGACAGAGAAAAAGGAAAAGGCCACCGTGCCCGCATCGACGCTTCCATTTGCAACACCAACAAAAAAGAAAAGCGACCAAAACCTACCCAGTAGCAGCAGTGTAACAGTGTGTGTGGTAAGAGTCTCCCTCTCTCTTGTTTGTGTAGTGTGTGTGAGGTGTGAGTCTGGCATATATAGGGAAAGACCTAATGGGATGGCAGTGTTACCTCATTAATGCGCTTCACCTTTTTTTGACGATTCCCCTTTACGCGTCGCAGTTTGTCACTTCTGATCCTCTCTGCCACCTTGGTCGCTTCAAACCCTACCCTCACCCCACCCTCTTTTTCCTTTTTCCACCTCCCCGCCTTCTCCTCTCCACCACGCACCACTGTTCCTCTCTCTCTACCACTGTTCCTTCCCTTAAAACGTAACCGACACAGATACCAGAGAAGAACAGAATTGCATGGAGCAATCAATGTCCTTTTGCTCCAATCTCCTCGCCATTTGTAACCCAACAAACCGTGTGCGTGCGTTGCAGCTAGCCACTTTACCCTTCTCATACTAGCTAGCTCCATTATTTCATTCAATTCAAGATAAGAAGAAAAGGAAAATTCCAAGGCTCGTTTTTCTCTTTTTAGGTTTCACACTCTCTTCTTCTCTCTTCCTAGTTCTAGTTGTAGTAGTCCCGTGACATTAACTTTCTCCCTCTCCTCTCTCTCGTCTTTTCCAGAATCGACGGCTATTCCTGCTTCGTTGACTCCTTTCTTCACATGATGTGATGTGTATGTGTGACCCTTCCTTTTCTTCTCTTCTCTTCTGCAGATCTGTGATTTCTCTGTAAACAAAGCTCATTCTCTTTTCCTCTCCCTCTCCTCTCTTCCATGCCCTGACTACTCAGTATTCACTTCCAACTTCCGAACGCCTCGCCGTGCTCCTTGTTTCATGGAACAGCATTGGGTTCCGCGAATCGTCATCGTTTTTGTAACCGTCTCCTTCTTCTCCCTCGCACTCCTTGCCGTTTCAACAGGTGCGTGCTATTCACTCTCAATCTCAATATTGTTATGGGAATTGTTATTGTAAATAGTTTCTTAATCACTGTTTTTAATCGCGTTTGTAGGTTTGGGTGGTGGGAGGACTCTTACGGGAACCATGGTGGCCAAGGAGCTCCATAGTTCGCATCGCAAACTTCTTACTAGCGGTAATGATTTTTTTTTATTTTTTAAATCTTGTTGTGACGAGTTTTCTTGTTTCTTTTAATGGGAGAAGAACGAGTTTGTCTTCCTCTTTTGAGGTTGCCCTTTTTGTCTTGTTTTGTTTAGATACATGCCTTGGCCCTTGGGGTTATATCTTTGTATTTTTCGCTGAAAACGAAATGGCTGCTAAAAGATTGTGTGCTCTAATAATCAAAAGCCCATATAACTATACAGAATTTACGCATCTCATTAAAGCTGCACTTCGATCTTGAGCACCAAAGGATATTTATTTATCTTTTTTATCAATATGCCTGTATTTTTTCATTTGGTTGAATAGGAAGTGTAGAAAAGACAAGGGGTATTGTTCTTAACATATTTTTTATCATTGCATTTTCCCTTTGATTTAAACAAGGAAAAAAGTTTGGAATTTTTCTTTGACCTTTTTTCTAAACTCCACTAGGGTTGAAATAATTCCGGGCTAGCTAGCACTAGCCTTTCGAATAATTGGCTTTTCGCCTTAGTTGAACTTGAAAGTTGCTTTTTAGCTTTTGATTATTGGTTTGGAATGATTCACTTTTGTATGATATTTAATTTTTTATAAACCAGAATAACAACAAGGATTTTGTCGCGGAGTGGCTTCCTGTGCAGATGTCATTTCCTGCTGCTGTTGATGTTATTTTGTGGTGTACCATATAACAAAGTAGACCGTCATTTAGTTTACCAAATAATAAAAATAATGTTTGCAATTTTGAGAGAGAGAATTTGATTTGGTTTTGAAAAAGAAAAGATTGGGGATTTTGTGCAGGAAATGGAAAGATGGAACCGAACCGAATATGGGGGGAGAAATGCAGCAAGTCTGATATAGTGATAAACCAGGGTCCCACGGCCCCACTCCCAAGTGGCATTCCCACATACACGGTGGAGATCATGAACATGTGCGTGAGTGGATGCGACATCTCTGGCATTCACCTGAGGTGCGGCTGGTTCAGCTCTGCACGCCTCATCAACCCCAAGGTCTTCAAGCGCCTCCGTTACAACGACTGCCTCGTCAATGATGGCAGACCCTTGATCAACGGTGCCACCATTTCATTCCAATATGCCAACACCTTCCTCTACCCTCTCTCCGTTTCCTCTGTCGTTTGTGTCTGATCATCATCATCATGATCATCACAACAACAATCCTCTCTCTTGCCCCACACATTCATTCTTTTCACTTGTATATACACATTTTATATACGTATTGCAGACAACGCATTGTGCACGTGACGGGCCTTTCAAATGCGATGCTTACGATTTTTTGATAGAAAGGAAGAATAGGGTAGGAATGAGTGTTTTTTAGCTTTGTATTTTGTGGTTTTGGGCATGGTTGCATGATGAGGTGATGATATACTTTAAGTCGTTTTCCCGTTTGTGTGCATTCATTAATGGAACTGTACAAGAATCAGTTCTCAGCAGTGGCTAAAAGTCATTGCATATACTGCAATATTGAAGCAAAGCAGATCTTTTTCAACTGTAGACATTATTTCTTTTGGTGGGGATGAGTGGAAGGAAGGAAGCAGAAGGACTGGTCCCCCTTCTTTTTACTTCAATCTGTGCTATATCTGTGGTTGTGGAATTGGATTACGAGGGACGGATGTATAATGTGTGATTGTGACTTCTCCTCAGGATGTCCGTGATTCGTCATTATGTCAACCACCCAAATTTGGTTCCTCTTCCTAGCTGGGAACATTCATTTCATCCTCGTGACGCCAAACATAAGCCTCAATTAGTCGCATCGTACCTTCTTATTCACACCTAAATTATAGTATCCTTACTCCTGCCTCTACATTTTTTTTTTTTATAAATAAATACATAAAAACTGGTGAAAGTGTGCAGGTAAAATGTCGTGCAGCGATAAGGGAATATAACTACGTATTTGCCATGTTACAGAGAAACTAGTTTCACCTATATAGTAACTAGTAATGGAACAGTTTTTCTTTTTTTCATGATCAGATTGCTGCATGGGTCTGCAATTATTGTGTATAGCATGTTTTCCTTAGAAGAAAGAAAGAGTGGAGTTTCTAAAGGAGTTTTTGGAAGAGAGAAACCTGCTTTTGTGTTAAGTATTGAATTAAGGTTCTTATATAGTAGATTTTTAGATGCTTAAAGTCACTAAGAATACATAAACGTAAAAGCGAGTACCGAAATATTAAATTATACATTTTTTTGAAATGTTTTTACATGTTTTATTATTCTTCGCCATGAATATTAACAAACAAAAAAATTAGGATTGATGAATATCCGGTAAATTAATTTTGGTTAATAAATAGTCTGAATATTTTGAGATATTTCAACGTGGTGTGAGTAGGTAGGTATGGAATATCTACAAATAATGTGAAATTTAAATCCAACTATCACTACTATTGACGTATAAAGAAATATAAATATGAATCACTATAAAAAATATTAAGAATTTGTGTTTCTAATATGAACTATATCAACATAGAACAATAATTTAGATTCTTAAAAAAGGGATGTTAGTAATTTGATACTGTCTTCTTCTTCCTTCCAGGTGGGGGGTGATATCTAGGAGTGATTTTGACTTCCTAAAGTATGTTAGGTCATTGACTTCTTACTTAATTGAGATGATGATTCAGCGTTAATTATTACAAAGAATCCAGCTGAGATATTTATCTATTAATTTATTGTGTGTTGAGATATTTATCTATTTATTTATTGAGTAAAGGTTTTAGAGGGGTGAAAATAAGATATTTTCATATTGAGTAATGTTAGGTTCACATTGCCACGTGGCCTATTCCTAGTTGGTACTGTCACGTGGCCTACTCCCAGTTGACACCGTTGATGTGGCGAAAAATAATATTATTTTAAGCCAGCGTGTTAAGCGTGGCACAAATCCTGTGTGTTTCTTAGTGATGTGAGGAGTGACACAAATATACCAGATTTAGCAAAATATATCACGAACCGTTTGATGGATGTAACACAAAATACAACACCAGATTCATGCAAATGTGTAAATTTGGATGTAACATGAACTGTTTGTGTTTCGTAGTTCATTATGGATGTTGTTATTCTTGTGTTTTGTTCGTCAATCGCCAAAGTTTGTATTGAGTTATCCCCTCGTTAGAACATGGGTAACCACTAATTTTTTGTAAGCTCGGAACCACTTATTGTTTGACAAAACACGTGTGGTTACCCCTTCTTTAACGAGAGGACATCTTAGTTCATGTTTTGGCGACTCAACACACATGTGTTCATCACTTGCCAAAACTAACAGATTCAAACATTACAAACCTAAAACCCTTACAAAAATCATTCCTTTTCTATCAACAATTAAGAAGAACACTCTAAATCACACAAAGGACCAAACTTTACTTCAACCACCAACGAAAATCAAACCCTAAATGTAAAAACTTTTTATATTCCAGCAACGACGAAGAACAGAACACCAAAAAGACTTCCTTTTCTATCAAAAAAACATATAAAAACAGAAACTTTACATGGAAATAAAATGACAAACAAACAAAAACATCATTTTTCATAAAAAATCACTTAAAATACTTACAAAAAACATTCTTTTCTCCACCAAGAACCAAGAATGATTATGTAAATGACATAAAAGAACAAACTTTACTTCAAAACCAACAGAAATCAAACCCTAAACACAAAAACCTTTTCAGATCCAGAACAAAACAGTGAAACGACCAAAAAGACTTCCTTTTTAATCAAAAATCGCATAAAAACCAAAATTTTACACGCAAATCATTCAAAAAACAAAAAAAAAACATTCTTTTGCATGAGCAATCACTTAAAAGAGCAACCTTTACACGCTTTTCAAACGAAAACCAAATAAAAAATGAACCTTTTGCTAAGAAATATGTATTGTAGAAAGCGACCTCAGTGAAAGCGAGAGTGAACGAGAGCGACAGGCACAGAGCGAGAATGCAGAGGAGGCGGAAGACTTTAGGGCTTCTGAGAAGAGGCGAATCGCTGAGAGGCTTTTGGGATTCTGAGAGGAGGTGGAAGACTGAGAGAGCGGGAGATTGATAGGAGATGGAAGATTGAGAGGCTTTTCGGATTCTGAGACTGAGAGAGAGCAAAGGTTTACTGAGAGAGCGGGAGATTGATAGGAGATGGAAGACTGAGAGGCTTTTCGGATTCGGATTCTGAGAGAGCAAAGGTTTACTGAGAGAGGGAGTTTGAGAGACTTTTCAAATTTTGAACGTGCAAAGGTTTAGGACTTAATTATTTTTTACTTCCAAAATTGTCCCTGCCACATAAGCTACTTTAACACAATTACCCTGGTGTCAACGTAACATTCTTCTTTCATATTTATCATTCTTCTTTCACGGGTCATGACATGACACATCTTTTTCTTTTCTTCAAATTATATTTTTGAGGTTTTCGTGAACATCACCATGTAAAATAGTTTAGATTAATTAACGTAACGAGAACAAGTTTTAAGTAAATAAATTCTTTAATCAAATCCTAGGGAAATTTTGCTAATAACAAGCTAGTATTGAGTGGACCAAGTTTAATAGGCTTATAATAATTTGACAAATCATGTTCTATTCTGAAATTTATAACTTTAATTTCGTATAAAATTTTCAAAATACTGGCTTTTGACCTAATTTTACCAATCAACTTATTTGGTCCGTTCATTTATATCCTATTACTTGCAATCTATAACTAGATTAGTCCCACAAAATATTATAGTCAAAATACTTTGATTACAAATTTACTACTTCTTACCTAATATCTAACCAAGTTGAAACGACAACGCATCCAAAAGCGTTCACAATTCAAATATGTCGTTTAATCTATCGGTCGCAGCGACGTTGTGAAGAGTGTCGTTTTGGCAGCCACTACCTTCCAAATTGCAATCTTCTTCTCTATGTTAAACGAAGGGGAAGATGAAGAGAAAAAGAGAAGGCGAGGACGGCATGGATATCGTGTGGCAGACTCCAGCGAATCCCCCGCACCCGGACGATTACGTCTTTCGCAACGGTAACATCCAATATCAAAGACGTTCCACATTTTCCAGTGATAAGGACGAAAAATTACTACGAACATAGAACGTGACTTTTTTTTTGTTTCCTTGTTGGAATTTGTGCAGGAATACGATTTGTTAGACCATACTACTTTGAATTCATCGCTCATGTAATTTGTTTTGTTTTTCTTATTTTGTTATTTTAAAATCTCTCTTCTATATGTGTTGTAAAAACCCCGCTTAAACCCTAGAAATGGTCAATTTGTTGTTGCAGGTTAAAAATCGGTGGGCGGGAAAAACCATTGTAGACTTATTTGCTGAGGAGTTTAAAGGTCGACCTTATGAGTATTATGTAAGAATCACGCCAACTCATTTTTGTTTGATTTTGATGGTTTTTCTAATCGTAAGTTTCGGTTGTTTTAAGTAATTATAATTTATTACAGACCCTGAAGTATTAGTCATTCTCTGTTTCTAAGTTGAAATTCGATCCATTGTTATATAACCTTTCACAATATTACAATGCTCAACAAAAAGGTCACATTAAGGTAGTGAAATTTGCTCTGTTCGTGATAGGTTTGGTACCCTTGGTGAGTCGTCGATAATTACTTGATTTCATAATAGCAACCAATTAAATGCATTGCGGGTACAGCATCCATAAGAAAAGAATGGGTTCCAGAGTAATGTACTTTTGGTCGTTATTATTACTATTGTTATTATTTTTATTTGCAATAGATGTTTTTAACACTTTTCTGAACAAATGCCTTCAGTGACTTCATACTCCATTTGTTGAGTTCAGCTCAGTGAACTTGATATTGCCCCAGAGTTTTAGTTAATTGATTGTTTGTGTTTAACATTGTAGGTTAGTGCAGTGAAATGTGGAAGGATTCAAGTAGACGGTGAGATGGTACCAGTTTCGTACGTAGTTAGACCATCTCAAAAGATAAGCCATTTCTTACACAGGTTTGTTTTAAACTTTATGCTTTCATTCTATGGATTTAATAAACCTTGCAACTGATGTCACTGAGGTTTCAGGCATGAGCCACCTGTGATGGCTTGTGATGTTCGTATTCTTCAAAAAGAACCAGATGTGCTAACTATTTGTAAGCCAGTATCTGTTCCTGTAAGTATGCATTAACAAATGGATTGTTGAAGTGCATATGTTGTAAAACTGTGATAGCTCATGTTAAGTAAAATAACTTTGCAGAGATTAAGTTCTGTCATGAATTAATTTTACCTGAAGTTCAACCTGTTAGGTGTAGAAACATTAAGGATTTTAACATCCCTTTATACTAGAGCCATTTGTGATTGAGATGTGGATCATAATTCTAATAGTGTCAAACGCAAAGATAACAACTAATGCCTTTATATCATTTAAATTATTTCCTTCAGTTCTACCAAAACAAGTCAGGAATCTTAATGAATTCTGTATTGGATACCTATGTAATGGTGATATGTGGTGGTAGTTTGCCCTAACTTTCATATATGCTAAAGCTGTGAATTTTAGCTGTTACATAGGTACATCCATGCGGTCAATATCGTAAGAACACTGTCGTTGGCATTCTTCAAGCTGAGCATGGGCTGGCACCTGTATTTCGTATCCAAAAATGCATTTTGGAAACACATTGTATAATCATCATAGTGATAAATGTCATTTTCTGATATGGTTTAACGTTTCCAATTAGCATAAGATGTATGTTCTTTCTTGCCCTTAATATTTTTGCATGCCTTATCTCAGTCTCAGTGTATGCATTTTGTACTTGCATTTTCACTTTACTTTTCAAAGTATACCCATTTGTATTTGCATTTTTACCTTGACATGATCGTCTCAGCTGTTCATCGTCTAGATCGCCTTGTCTCAGGACTTCTTATTTTGGCCAGAAATGCTGCAAAAGCTGATATCTTTAGGCAACAGGTGAGTTTAGGAAGTGACGTTCTTTTGTTCTTATCAACTTTTACTTCTCATAGAATATTTAATTTCTAATATTAAATAATAGGTTAATCTGTTTGATTTTGAAATTTACATGACATCTAATGGGAAACTTTGTTCCTTTGGATAAGCCTTTGACCCAAGGTAGTCCAAAGCGAATTTATTGTTGGAATCGTGAGGGCCTCACCAAATTGTGGATTGTACGATCATGATACATACTGTAGATCCTACTCCTACGCAGATATGATATATGTACTCATACAAATAATATAAATAATTAAAAAATATTTAGTCATAGGGTCACACTTTAAAATACTTAATCAAACTTAAGTTTATCATAAACCTTAAAAAAGAAAGCATGTCAATCAAGCAAAAACTTATGGGTGACAAACAAAACAACTTAAGTACCTAATTACTTCAGTCTAGGTAGCCTAAACAAAAGACCAAATTATCAATACCAACTACCAAGTCCAAGACAAAGAACACCTAGATGGATAAAGCCTAACATCTAATATAAATATTTCAAATTAAAATAAAAAGCTCAAGGGATATTCGTTAGCTCCATGCCCTTCATGAAGCACATCAATAAGAAGATCCTACCCTTGTAGAGGTGGGATGGCAAGAATATCGTCCTCTTGCCTTCCGCCTTAGGCTTGACCTTCAACCAAGTGTTCACCTCCTCTATTTGAACTTGGGGCATAATGTAAACGCACATTTTTGTTGTCTTCTTCAAACTTTTTTATAATACACTCATCATTGGATAGAATATTCTCAAGTTTAAACTCCTCAAGTGATCTTCTACATTCCTTCATCTCAACCAATTTTGAATTAACCATACAATATCTTATTTGTATGGACCTAGTAAATACAAATGCAAGCATACATATAAATAATTACTAATTTACGATTTTCTTTATTTTAATTTCACAATTTTTAAGATCTTGCAGTCTCAAATACACTTGCATCCACATCTAGAGGAACTACCTGTCAAACTAAGTATGTGAGTGGAAAACCTTTGAAGCTTTAGATGTTGATCTCCACAAGACCCCCACCGAGCCGTTGGATTCTTTTTCCCAATTACCTTAATAGCCAAGGAATTACCAAAAGCTTTTCTTAGTTTTTGAAATCTTAAAGTTGCAAGTGAATAAAATGTTTCCCCTTAAGGTTAGTCCCCATCTTTGTATACGTTGCAGGAGGCCAATTTTAATTTTTGTATCAACTTTAAAATTAGGAGAATAATGCAATTTCAAAGCTGGTTGTCCCACCTTTCATCAACAATAATCCATGTAGCTTCATAACTTAAAATAGAACAATAATAATTAGAATTAGTGTTCAATCTCAATTCATTCTAAAAGTAAAATCTTTCAATTTGAACATTATTAAAGTACCTTTTCTTGTCATCAGTAAACTCTTTTTGTATTGTTTCTTTAGCTTGATCCATTGCCTTGTAGATGAAACCTATGGCTTGTTTCTCATTAGAATCTACCATTCTAAGAACTTGCATTATAGGAAATGGACCCCTCAAACATATGACAATACTATTCCAAAATTCCTTATCCAAAGCCACATCTTCATTTCCACTTCCCTCCCTTGTACTTGCGAAGCGATTATTCTTCCACTGATCACTAGTAAACATTCTAACACTATGCTCCAAAAGACACCCCAAGTAAGAGGTGGCAAAGCAAGTTAAACTCGACCTCAACAAATCTCTCCCTTTCGTGAAGTGATGGAAAAAAGAAATAAGAGATGAACTGGAATAAACATAAGTAATAATTTTTCTACTTTTTGAAGTTGTATCTTGATGAACAAGTATCCTCTTTTAAGAGTCTTCTAGCATCAAATCAAGGCAATGTGTTGAACATGGGGTTCGATAGAGCCTCTTCCTTTTCTTCATTAACAACTCACTAGTAGCTTTGTAAATTTGCAACATTGTCCGCTGCATATTGGACAATTTTCTCCTCGCCAACCTCTTCAACAATCTCATCTAACTTCGTATAAATTTTATCAATTGTTTTTGGGATGGTAAATGCATCAATAGATTCTAGAAAAACAATTCCCTTTGAACGGTTCACTAAAAAGTTCAAAATAGTCCTTCTCCTCTCTTGTAGGTCCACCCATAAGTCAATTTAGTGCAAATTGTTTTCTTCCACATAGTCCTATAAACTTCCAAAGAATCTATTGTTCCCTTAACTACTTCCTTCAAGCGCTTTACTTTGATCTCATGGTATGAAGGTGGCTTAAATCGCAGGCCATAATTTGAAGTTGTATCAAGCATTCTCGTAGGCCATAATTTGAAGTTGTATCAAGCATTCTCGTAAATCCATTGCTCCTTGACACATTTAGTGATATGACATTTTCATGGAAAAACTTTGCTACATCATTTGGAAAAGTACTTTCTTTTTCATCCTTCTTGAATACTTAATTAATTGTGGCCTGTGAGCACATTGGCCTCTTAAAAATATTTTTACTGATGTGCACATCCTCCTCTTGAGCCCTTTTTTTTATCAATTTCTACATCATCAATATCAAACCTAATTTTTTTCATTAATCTTGTGACAGACCCACAACAACCTCAAACATTTCTTTGTTTTTTTTTACTTCTTTAGTCGCACTTGTGAGCAATTACATCCCTTTTAGTTTCTGCCAAGTGGTGCTTCATGTGATAAACCCTCCTCTTATGGTCTTTTGACAAAATTTGCATATTTTTGGTTCTCCATCAATACATATAGCATGTTTCCAAACCAAGTTTGTTCTACACGGAGCGTTCTTAGAGCAAACATTTTGGTAGGAGGGACTACCATTGTTGTCTGAAGTAGTGACAATATCTCGAAAGGAGGGTTAGAATCCCCGACATCGGAAACCATTACAATGATTTATGAAAAATAGAACTGCAAAAGGAGACATAATAAGCAACACAATTGTTTGCAGAAAAAGAACTAGGTGGTTTTGCATTTGGAGAAGATGATCAAAGAGACAACAGAACCTGAGTGGGAATCGAATGAGATGTTTGAAGAGACCATGAGTGAAAGAGAAAAACATGAAACTGGAGGTGGTTATGCATGTGCGACTTCACTTCTAGTATGCCAGAGCAACTTGATAGACCACAAAGGAGTTTTCTTTTGGGGAAGGAGGTTGCTGAGCGGACAAGAAGGAAGGAGGAACGTAATGTCACTTGTGTAGTTACTTGAAACCGTGTGTGAAGGAGAGCAACTTCTTTTAATTGGGCTTGGGTTTTATCCTAAACCCTGGAACACATCACAACACGAAACACAATGATTTCACTATTTTCACGATCTTCGTCGATGATCCATCGATCCTACTATGGCTTGATCTTGTGTGGGCTAACAATCAGACGTGGTGGACAGAATCATGGAATCACGCGATTCCACAATTTTAATCACGATTTAACTACACTGCTTTGAGCTCTACTATACACCTCTTCGATATCTTATATATAAATAAAGTAATTTTTCTATCTATATATAGGAGTTTCCTGTTTTTGTTCAATGAAATTATTGCAATTGAAAGGTTTTAAAACAAAAATTAAAAATTAGATAATATTCAGTTGGACCTTTACAGTATTATTTACTCATTACTATAAATTTATAAATATAACTGTTTACCTTCTTTGACGCTGAAGTTCAATTTCTTCTTTTGTGATATCAATATCTTGACATGCTTGTAACACAATTTATTGTTTTATTTATAATGCCTATATCTGCAATAGAGAAATTTTATACATTATAACTATTGAGTTTGATTGTTACAGATAGAAGCTGGTCTAGTTCACAAACAGTATATAGCAAAAGTAGTTGGAGAATTTCCTGAGGATGAGGTATCTTTTATATGTTCTGGATAAGATGTGTTACACATACATACTTGGTATGTATTACGTTCTGCGTCCTATTTTGATGAACCTTGAAGGTTTTGGCAGTGAATTTAAAAGGTGCTATGGTGTATTATAATTTCATAAAGCTTATTATGTTATTTCCTGATACATCCCGTGTCATGTAATTTTTTTTTATTTTCTCACTTCATAATAATGGTTAAGGATATAATAAGAATAAATAATATTTAATGCTTCATTAATATTATAAAATGATTTTCAAAATGGTACCATATTTGCTATATCAAATAAAATGACACATAGGAATAACCCTGCAACTGTTTCATATATGCAAACAAATTTAATTTCCTTTTTCCTTTGGTTAACATAGTTTGGTATATAATTAGAGGGTGAACCTTGTGGTTTCTCTCTCAGTGATTTGGATGTCATTGATTCAAATCCTGTAAACATTCTCTCTGTATCTGGGAAAAGGCAGTCATCAGTCCACCCCAAACTCCACCCAGTCAGAGCCTTGTGCACTGGGGTATCGTTAAGAATTAGATTGACATTGGCAGAACATGATGGGATGTATCCTCCTTCTACTCGGTCAGTATTTGGAATGTTAGATTCTCGGTCACAAACTAAAGGAAAAGCAACTAAAAGCTAGACTTTAGCTTATCTACATAAGTGATTAACAAAATTTGCACATTTTCTACTATGTACTTAGTTTGATTTTAAGATATTGTGGCCGTTATAGTTTCTGTTCCTGCCTCTTGGGTTTCTGACATAGTTTTGCAAATTACAATTCAATAACCATTTTCAATAATGAAAAAACCTATATAATTTAATTAGATCCAAGTATTTATCACGAAAGTTTTAAAAAGATACATAAAATGAGTTGGGACTATTAGTATGCAATCAATTTAGGAGAACTTTCTTACCTTTACCCATAAATGCCTAAAAATATCTCAAATGGTGGTGGTGTTAACCTTTGACTGACATGATACCAGTGTATTATGGTTCATATTTTCTAACAAGGTCTGTTTGTATATATAAGAATGATATATTTGCTACTTATCCAAGTTTCTCACACCAGACATGGACTAAGTAGTTACTTTGTGAATGTGTTGAAAAATTGTGTAGTGTGCTATTGCACATAGAAACTTCCTACAGTAGTAAATAACCGTCTTATCTGATGAATCTGAGGATCAGTTGATCTTTTGAGTATATCTGTTTCTTAGAGAAAGCTGATAACATCTGAGATATGTCTATCCATGGTTCTAAATTGAAAAGCTCTATTTGAGAGGTATTAATTATCCACTTATGAGAAGCTTTGGTCACTGCTGGTGTGAGTACAAGTGAATGCTGGTAGCAACATGCAGTGTAGCATATTTGGGCAGAAAAGTTGTTTATTGTGAAAATCAGTGCATATTGCTGTTCATCATAAGATTAACACAGGTTGAAGTCGCTAATTCCAATTTTTTCCACCATGGGATTGGCTATACTTGAAATGTTATTTTTGAAATATTTGAAATATACTTGGTTTGAGTTTAGAATTGTTAAGTTATTTTTGTAAATCTGAAAACAATAAGCAACAATTAGGTTTCAATTCCCTAATTTTTGTTTTGTTTAGTTCCTTTATGCTAGTGTGGTTTTCTGTTTCTGAGTATTGGTTTGGTTTGGTACCCCCATCTTTTTGTATTTGTTTTTCTCTTCTTTTATTTGCAGCTTTCTATGTGATGGCATATTATTAATGCACTTTGGGGTGTTAGCTAAGCTGGGATGTAAAGGTTCATAATTATGCTTAACATGTGAATTAAAAAAAAAAAAAAAAAAGCAATTGCTAATCATGGTTAACTTGAACTTCAGTCAGAGATGTCTAGTCATTTTTGTATTTGAGTGAAATTTAATTTTCCTAATATATTGATTTTAACCATAGATAATTAATTTTTCAATTCTGTGAGTTAAATCGTACTTCTCTAATTTGACCATGTTTTTACTTTTCAGCTAATTGTTGATGCCAATATTGACTATAATGCACGTGAAGGTAGGAGCACAGCGGAGGTGAGGCCTTGAGATGCTACATGATTTTTTGTTATTGGACTTTTAGATGCATTTAGATTGTTTTTGTTTTCATTTTCAGTTGATATGTTTTCACTAATAATTATAGAAATATCGTGTTGTTTGTGATCAACATATTTCCTATTTTCAAGAATTTGCAAATGGAAAACAATGAATCCTTGTAGGAAGACAGTGATATATTTATAATTATAATTTTAATGCATTGAAGAAAAAACACTTTTATCATTTAGCTATTTTTAGTTATTTTTCTAGCTTCTCTGATATATGCTAAAGTAACCCTTCTTTTGGATGGTTTGCCATTTATTCTTTCTTTTTGTGAAATATAGTCTATTGTTATGAAACTTTTTGAGCATATTTTTATAAATTATAAATAATTTTCTCTATAACCGTCATCCAGTTGGTTAACTACTATTTAGGACTGATACAGAAGCCTTCCTTTTAGCCAAAAAAATCAGCCATGGAATCAGTCAACATTTGTGCTCATTTAACTCATGTTAAGCAACTAATTTAGAAAAATCTGCTATTCAACTTTAAATATGGCATTTAAATATCTTTTAAGAGTCTCACTTACCTTTTGATGGCAAGCCCGGACATAATGTTAAAGTTGCACCTTGGTAATTGGTTCATGGGCTCAAATATGGAAGAAGTCTCTTTGCATGTCCAAGAAGGCTTTTTACAATGACCTTCTATCATATCTTTTGTGTAGCAAGGAGCCCTTTAGCCCTTTAGCTTTTTCTTATTAACAGCATTGCTTTTGTCATAGTTCAAAATATGTATCTCAGAATTAGAGCAACATGTTACAGAATTGGAGTCCAAGGCAATATATATTCAAACTCAACAAGGTTAACATCGTACGAGATGCAAATAGAACAAACACCATGGATTGCTCTGTCTTTGCTAAATGATCTGATGTGTAAAACTGAGACGCATATGACAGCTAAAACAAAATGTTGGTGATTATGCTGGCTATTCTTATTTTATAATGTTTCAGCAGTAGCTGACATTGTCTGAGGAAAAGTTACTTTTGAGGCATTTATATATGGAAAGATGTTAGGTTCCTAAGTTAGACGATAGAAATCTACTACTAACACCAAGATTACTACAATTATAGAAAATAAAGAATCTTTTTATTAATTTTCTAAACAATGCATACACCACAATGGGTTACAAAGGAAAATGCTTCTTTCACACAGTAAACTGTCAATACTCACAGCATCCAAAAGTCCCTTCCTCCTAACCCGGTTGATCTTTAAATAGACCAACCCATCCTAACAACCAAAACTGTCTTGGTCCCTTTTTATTTAATTTTCTCATACCATAAAGTTTTCATATTTTCTCATTTCCTATTGGCCTAACAAAAGACAAGAAGTATCTAATGGGATATCTGAATGAAAATATCTTTTATTGAAGGCCAGAGACTCTGCAAAGGGGAAGGCTGCCTCTACAAAATTTACTCGGATTAGTACTAATGGAGCTCAAAGTATCGTTTTATGTGAACCTATCACTGGCCGTACTCATCAGGTAGGAAAATATTGGTTGATTTAGATTGCCTGTTTCTTTTTAGTCAAAAATTAAGCTGCATATTTTAATATCTTCATATACGGCTCTCTATTTCTGTATGATATTTGGTTTAAACATTGCTATCTTGTGTAAACCTCGCTATTGAAAAAAAATATTCTATCATCAATCTATCTTCAATGTGTTGTTTTTTGAGGCTTAGATCTCGCATTACATGGACTTTGATACCATAGCACATGCTTGCACGGAAATGATGTCTCACAGTATTCAATGACAACATATTCTAAAGCAGGCCTCTTGCCAGCCATTCTGTCACTGTATAGGCAAATGTATGACTGCCATTGTTTCTCTAAAACTTATGGAATACAAGAGATGAGATTAACAGGACATATGTAGTTGGAAATATTAATTCAACTATGACCATAGACATCCTACATCTTATTTTTGTTCAATTTATTATAATTTATATACGGTGCTTAACATGGTATATACATGTGGTGTAGATACGTGTTCATTTACAGTATTCAGGGCACCCAATAGCCAATGACATGCTGTACATCTCAGAACAAACTGTTGATCGATCTGTCAAAGGGTTGAGTGCTGATAGATCAGCTCGCATATCTGATGTTTCTCTGACACCAAATTTTGATGAAGTGCTCAATGCATGCGAAACAAATTCCAATGAAGATTTTAGCATCGATCCCATGTGTACAAATTGTCCAAATTTGGCACCCAAAGGGTAAGAAACCCATTATCTTAGAAAGCAATATTTGCTCCTTTGTATATTGTAAATTGTAAAAAGATAAAGATGTCTGGGTGACTTGAAGAAAGTTCAGAGTAGATTTGCTCGTACTAAAGTCTTTTGTGTAGCTGTCTAAACTCTAAAGTAGAGAGGGCACACCATAATTTGGTTGAGGGTAGATTTTCTCGTAGTCAAACATTTCAGCATTACATCACAGTTGAGCATAATTAGAGAAAAAATCAAGCAAACCATTATGATTCAATGCTTCATAAAAATTGGTACAGGTTTTACAATTTATATGCTCTGATCTCAGGACTTGAGGATATGAGAATTTGGTTAAAAATTTATTGGAACGAAGTAGGAGCTTTAAGGTGCTGATTGTTGTTCATCTAGGCTGTGTTTTCGTAGAAAAAGGCTCTTTCTGCGTGAGTATGACGTTGTGGATGCCATTGTTGATCTAAATAAGCATTTATTGTCTTTTTGGTGCAAAATCATGTCATATAACTTTCAAGATTTATACTTCTGTTTTTGGCTGTTTTGTGATTGTTTTATGTATTAATAATATATGGAAACATATCAGTTCTTTATTTGTTGTATAGCAAGGCTTGAAACTTGTAATTCTGAAGATTTTTTTCTGCCTATCCTTGTTTTAAATCTCAGATAGCTTGACCATTACGTTTGCTTCTGTCGAGCTTTTATAATTTCAGATATGATGGTGACGAAGAAGGTCTATGGCTACATTGTATTCGTTACTCGGGGCCTGGATGGACGTACGAGTGTCCATATCCTGACTGGGCGAAACTTAGCTAGACAGTCTTATATATCTTTCATCGTACATTTCAAACAAATATGCAATGTCTTGGTTTCTGAGTTTTCATCTGAGTTTTGTGGTTGGTGAAAAGCTGTTTAATCTCTTGCGATTATTCTGGATTGGAATGATCAATTATTGTTACTATTGGTTGTTTCACGTAGAAAAATCAGTAGATTATTCTATTTTAAAATTACTAAATGTTTTTTATAGTGCTCATGTAGTTTTACCTTTCTGAACACAACATTTGTAACTTATTATACGGGATTGCTTTGCATTTACCGGCACTGTGAGTGGAACACAGATGCCTAAGACTAATGTTGTAACAATTGTCTGCAAGTAGAGTATGGGCCAATGGCGAGAATTGAGTGGAGTGTTTTAGTGTTTGTATCTTCTATCATTTCTTTATTTGTAAGTTTCTCTTTATTTAAAACCTTCAACTCTTTGCCTTTTTCCCATAAATAATTGATTGTTTAGGAAAAAAATGTGATATGAAATTATTTGGAAGATTCAGGAGTTAGAAATTTGAAGCATTTTGGAGGATGTGACCAGGGTTTCAAAGAGAAACTTTGGAATTTTTAGTTTCTGATAAAGTAGTTGTTGCTTGATTAATTGGTGACAATTGTATTCTGATTAAGATTTTATTTTCTTTATATATAAACATGTAAAAAATAAGATTGATTAATTACTAACCGCTTAATCATTGAATTATGAATTTAAAGGAAAATTATGTACAAATGTCACATTAATTCTTTTTATTAAAACTGTTTTATATTGTGTGTATTGATACTTTTAATATCTGTCTAAAAATTAAATTGTTAAAACTTTTCAATGCAGGTTAGGTTGTTTGAAATTAGTGTTGAATTAATGAGTGAACCATCCTTCGTCTCCGAAAGACGCAAACATTCTTGGATAAGGATTTTAGTAGTTAAATTTCTGAAGCCCTCTTCAGCTAACATATCAGTTATTATGCGAAGTCATCTGATCTTCTCCGTTCAAGTGTCATGCTGATATTCTCATCTCATATTTAGTTGATACATGATATCTAAGTTAAAAATTTCAGAAAATAAAGTAAGTAAAGTCATTACTTTTGTTATTGAAAAATGTAGGGACTGACATTAGGTTATTGAAAGAAACTTTCAAATAGATTGCGGTTGATTCGTCATTTTCATCAGTAACTTCATTTTCAGATGGATAGTAATAAGTGGTCTTAAAACTTGAATTCATGTTATAATAATCGCCCTAGTATTAAAAAATAAGACACGATTTTAATATTTTAGAATATTATAACATGATTGTATTTCTACAAAATAAAGCATAAAAAAAATAAGATGGTACAAATTTGTGGGTTTTTAAAATTTGATGCTCTTATGTAGAGGATATGTTTACACATGTTCTGTGGACTTGATAGTGATAACGGTAAATATTATTTAACTTGAGTGTTGCTCACGAGAAAGAAGTGTTGTTTGTAATTATTTTATTATTTGACAAGTAATATAAATTTAATTTCAGTAAAGTGGTTCATTTATGTTAGATTTGTTAAATAATATATAAAAGCTTTGCATGAGAGTATAAATTGAAATTGATTCATGGATTGAAAGTGTTCGTTACAATCAATTATGAATTATTAGAAAATGCATATAATCAGACTTATACGTGGAAGAAAAAAAAAAATTAAAAACGAAATCAACAACCTACTTAAAAATTTTAACGACGATGTATGATGTCCTTGTACATGTATTTTTGCCTATCAAACAGTGAAACCTTTTTTTAGCATTCTACATTCATAGAAAATTTGGTCACGCCTAGTATATCTATAAAATGTCTCAAATTAGCAACATTTGGTAAGTTATATTATGTTTCTGTTTACTTGATGAGAATTAAAATGACGTCTAGTAGTAATATTTCGAGAACTAAGACTGCTGGATGATTAAAACCAGTCAAAAGATTTATTGAAGCAGTACAAGTAAGTTTGTGAATAAATAAATAAAATTACAATTTGTGAAAAATTACATGTAGTTATTGTGCAGGATTAATCTACGACAAAGACCACCCACACAAATGATACTTGACAATAATAAAAACAAAAAGAAATAATAAATAAAAAACACAGAGACCCTTAATTTATTCCATTGACGAATAGAATAAATTTAAATAATTTTGGGGAATAAAAATACATTCAATCCTTTAATTTATTATATTTGTCAAATGTTGATCTTAAAACTCGTATTTGGTTGAAGTGACGTGCGAAGGGATAGTTCATAGTCTTTGCCGTAGTACATAAAACTTGAATTCTTTTCCACATTTAGACCACAAGTCCAAAGTCTTTGCATTCCTATTGTCTATTGAGTCGCCACCACTCGACAAATTGACAACTGTTAACACTGTTTGCAACAATTTGGTGAGGGATGTGATGGAAAAAACGAAGGGTAGAGTCTCTACAAAATCCGTAGTGAAGAAAGAAACAACTCATTCGGAGATATGGTTGAATCCAAAATGGTTACGAGATATTTTTATTTTGGGTGCTGATATTTCTATTCTACTCAACTAAACAAATTCTAAGCACGCAATGATACTTAAGAGATCCCCATTAGTGCGTTGTGTTCAAATACACTAAATCTAGCTTGATATGATAGCATGTGCATCTTGAGGATATCAAATTAACAAGTTTGCATGAGATTTTTTTGAGGATTGAGTTCCTCTGGAGTGAGTAAACAAAGATACATGCGTTCACTTTTAATTTAAAGTAGGTTAAATACATAAAGATATACCTTTATCTCTATTTTTTTTTTATCTTAACTTTACACATGGTTAAATAAATATGAGCACTCGATTAAGACTAGGAAGGTACGTAGCACATGGCTTCATGCTGAATTGGTTCACCAAGAAAGCTATTATTAGAAACACCAATGTCCATCGTTGAAGTGTCACAAAATGAGTTGAACAGAAGCCATAAATCTCCTTTCACGGCAACTGTGTACGGCACAAGACAAAAAAGTAGGAGGAACAGTAAGATATGGTGGAAATAAAGCATGATGCAATCTTGGCCCGCCCCAAAGTTTATGCATGACACATGGTGCATTGCTACCTCTTCAAAGATCAAATCAATCACCAAAACCATATCTATCAAGGACAGCATTATGATGCAATCATTGGCACCAAGTCCAGGTTAACCACTAGAAAACATTAAAAAGGAAAAAAATGTAATGAACACATATTTCGCTACATTTCATTTGATTGACGTGCGTGAATAGAAAGAGATAAAGCATTAGAAGAAGACGTGTTTGATAAATGACTTGAGGAGCTTTAAAGTCTTCCAAAACTAGTGGTTTGTTACATCACCCTTATCTCTCTCTCTCTCTCTATGCATGTTTATATTTTTGCTTGGTGCATGGCATGAAGGTTATCTGCATCTCAACACAATCATAGGAGTCTTTTTAAGAATTTGCGTAATGCCCTAGAATGCTTATCTTTGTTATGTGTGGCCCCATCAATTCCTTGGTTTGGCTAGTGCTTCTTCTATTATTAATCGTGCATTTCCTACGCCTAACGTTTCTTTTTGATCGAGTTTATCCCCACTCCAAACTTCAACATTGTGAGACATTTGGAACAAACTCCTTCATATTTTTTTCAATATCTTCTTCAGAAGGCGACATCTTACTAAAAGCAGACACAGATAAGCCGCACAAATATGTGATCAATCATTTTTTTCCGATAGAAAGGATCAAAAATTTCCAAATTGACTTCTACTGTCCACCAACTTTTCAAATATAGTATGAATACATTCTATGTTGTTTTCAAGATATTGAACAATTATTTGCTCATTATTTAGTATGTTCCTTGTAAAGTGAGAAAAAAAATATTGAAAAGGGGGTTTGAAGATATAAACCAAACACATTTATTTCGGGATGATGATCACTATACCTACCATTTACGTGGTGGGTGTATATAAATCGTCTACTTTCTAGTCTTTTGATATTTCTAGAGGATTAATATGTATAAATGTAAAGATGCGTTTGAGTATAGACTGAAAAAAAGTACCTAAAACGGATTGAGTTAAACAAATAAATTATATTTAAATTAAATGATATTATTTTTTATCTTTAATATAAAATTTAAGTATTTTTCGGTAGAATATTTTATAAAGTAATAATTATATTAAACAAATAAAAGTATTAAAAAGTGTAATATATTAATATATATAAAGTTAAATTAAATTAATTATATAAATTAAATTTAAAAAATTAAAAAATTTATATTTAGTTTTTTTTTTTTAAAGTGAATCAAAATGATCAGATCCAGTTTATAACACAGATCCAACATGAATCCAACAATCTATTTTGCTTCTTATAATATAAGAGTTCGATCTGTTTAGGTTAATTACAGTATTATGGGTGGGTCAATTGTGTAAATGGCATGCGCATGCACCTAATCAACCTAAAAACAGCTGTAAAAGTACTTAGTTATTTATTCATAACACCTAAAAGAGATTCTAAAATCATTGATATTAAAAACTTCAAATAATTTATGTTTGCCAAAGTAAATTGAGATGGAGCAACGTAGGTGAAAGTGAATCGAAACTTCCATTTGCTAGATCCAACATAGTTTCGAGATTAGTTGGGTTGAAAAAAAATGAACCCAAAACAATTATAAATAAAAAGATGGACATGATTTATTTAGGGTTCCGCTCACTCATATTGAATCAATGATGACTTAAATTAACTTCTGTGTTAAAAGTGTTTAACTCTAAGACAAAAAAAAAAAAAAAATTAAAATTTTT
>Ga0209489_102888_pt1 | contig 34301 bp, 20 predicted proteins | sample SiratrowhiteBW_FD_187527 | JGI IMG/M metagenome (GOLD analysis project Ga0209489, IMG submission 187527) | Root nodule microbial communities of legume samples collected from California, USA - Siratro white BW (SPAdes) (version 2) | ecosystem: Host-associated > Plants > Roots > Nodule | place...
ATATATATTTTCATTCATAATATTTTCCTTTGCTTTTTTTCCAAGACAGCTATAATATAATTAATCCCTCTTCAATCTTCTCATACAAAATACAATCTATCTATTCATAATTCATAATTATATTATTGACATAAAATAAGTAAATCAATAAAAATTGTTTACTTTATAAAAGAAATAATAAAATTATATTATACATATTATATTGTTTTCTATTTATTCTTCTTTTTTAATTTTTTATCGATGAAAATATGTTTACTTAATGTTTAATTGAAATAAATCAGAAAAAAAATATATATTTTTGTCTCTTATTTGATTCAATATTTATGATGAAATTGAGGGGAGAAGATATTATTTAAAATATTTTTTATTCATCTTAAAAATAGTTTTATTTTCTTTTAAATATAAAATTATTAAAACACAAAAGTAAGAATGTTTATTGGATTAGATAAAATCATTATCAACCTATTAAAAAATATCTAATTAGTTGATTTAGTTTCTATATTTTTTATATTAAAATTAATTTAATCCAATTCATTTTAATTTTTTACCATCTTATTTCACAAGGGTTAATTAGTAATTTCAAAAATATATCAATTAAAAAAATAAAAACAAACCTATAACATGTATAAAATCAATCCTAAACTTTCATAACCAATCTCCTCAAATCCCTTCAAATCTTATCATCCATCCATTAATCTAAACAATCATCTCATCCACATACAATCTACTCAAATCACTTCAAATCCATCATCTCAAATTCATTCCCCTGTACCAGGGTTCATTTTTTCGTCTAAATTCATCCTCAAATTTTGGATACTCCTTCGTATTGGAGATAAGTGCTGCAGGTGTTAGTTATCTGGGAGGATTGACATCCTTCATGATGCATTTGTTTCGAAGGGCTGATTTGTTTAGGGAGCAAAGATTTGAATGAACTCGAAAATCAAAAATTAAAATATTAATAAAGGACACAAAATGAGATTGAACTTTCATTCCATTCTTTTTTCGTATCACTAAGAAGATTTGTGTAGAAGATTGACAAATTTTATTATATTTTTATATAATTAATTTTTATTATTGATTTGTTAATATTTTTATTTATATTATAATTAAATAAATAAAATTATTAAGTATAATATAATAAAATAATAATAATAATTATTAAAACAATAATATATTTAATAAAATTATAAAATAATAATAATAAAATATTAATAAAAATAAAAATATTAAAAATAAATTTATAAAATAATAATAAAACTAAGATAGTTATAAAAATAAAATACTAATAATATTAATTTAAAAAATAAATATAATAATAAAATTATAAATAATAATTATAATAATAAAAATAATAAAATTGTAAAATGATAATAAAAGTAATAATAATAAAATTAAAATTACAATATTAATCAAAATAAATGTATAAAATAATAATATTATTAACAATAATAATTTTAGTTTTTTATTTTAATTTAATTTTCAAATAATTAATATGTTTATAGTTCCATCAATTAAAATAATTTATCAATCACACCCAATAAATTAATAATATTTAATCTTAAATTAATTTTAACTATAATTCATATATTATAAAAATATTTTATCAATTACACTTATCACATTAAACACAAACTTTTATAAGTTTTTTTTTTTCTATTTTTCATCACCTTTCTCTTAATCTAAATAATCTAATTTTCTACAAACTTTCATTGTAAGTCAACTTAAATTCATCTTACGATATGTTCGGATTGAAAGATAGAGTTGAGAGAGTGAAGAAGAGTGAATTTGAGGTGAAAATGCATATTTTGGATTAAAATAAAGAAAGTGGGAAAGAAAGAAAAATTTGTGAAAATTTGTGAATGATATATAGATATAATTAATAAAATAAATTTTCAATAAATGAAATAAATTTAGATATGATTTAAAAAATAAAAATAAATTATTATTAGTATTATTATGTTACAAATTTATTTTAATTTTATTATTATTTTTATTATTATAATTATTATTTATAATTTTATTCTTATTTTTATTTTTTAAAATTAATATTCTTAGTATTCTATTTTTATAATTATCTTACTTTTGCTATTATTTTATAAATTTATTATTAATATATTTTAACTTTCTTAATATTCTATAATTTTATTATATTTATCTATTTATTTAACATAAAACATATAACAAAATATTAAATTTATTTATATTTTTTAATTATTTTAAAATTCTTATTTTATTATAAATTTAATTATTTTATATTTTATCACTATTTATTATTTTAAAATAAAAAATAAATGTTTTTATTATATTTTATTTAATTATAATCACATTAATTTTTTTATTTAATTAAAAATAAGGTTTTCTCGTAAATTTTCGTAAAGTTTAAGAAACAAAATTTTTTTACACTTTTTGTAAATTTTAATTTTTTTGTAAAATTTAAGAAACTCATCTTTTCTCATTTAAGAGTTTCCATCTCCTATAACAAACACGCCATTCGTAATTACCTATCCTTCTTTCAACCATCTTAAGGAGAGAAGGTTGGTTTTAGTTGGATAAGATAAATTATGTTTGACTATTGGAGGAGACTGTTAACTATCATCACATGGGATGATGAAATGGTCAGATGGCAGTTGATTGCCAAATCGAGCAAGTGAGGAGAACCAACTTGATAGGAATCCTAAATGACGCATTCTTCCAGAACCTCTGTAAATTAAATAAAATAATCATTATATCTTTAAATAAAATAATGATTATATCTTTAGTGAAAAATAAATAAATAAGCCTTATATTTTTCTTTTATTTTTAATTAAAAAGTTATGTTTTAAATTTTACAATCTAAAATATAAAAAATCAAAAAATAAAAAATAATTTATATTTTAAATTACACAATTCAAAATATAAAAATTATATTCAGTATAATCTGAAATAGAAAAATATATTTTTATCATACAATCTGAAATAAAAAAATATATTTTAAACTATATAATATAAAATATAAAAATTATATTTTAAATTATATAATTAAAAAAGTATTTTGACTTTTGGAAAAAATTAAAAAATGGAGACGAATTCATGGACGTGCTGGAGATCGCGTCATCCTAAATACAAAGTATTCTCACGAGGGCCTATGGCATGGGAAACTAGGGCCATAGGGAGGAGGTGTATGAAACTAGGGCCACTGGGTAGATGTGTATACACGTACTTGCTTCCTATTGTGCCTATTCTTTCAACAAGCATTTTTTATTGGTATATTCATAAAATGGGTGCAATTTTTTCACAAACTTATTGAAATAGGTAATTTTAAGTTTTTTTTTTAAGTAAATAGATAAGTTATTGTAAAATAAATAAAAAAATCGTCTTTCCAAACACTATTTTGCTTCTCTTAAAATTTTTGCATTGAAGTCGTATAATTTTTTTTTAAAAAGTGTGCTCATAACATTTTTATGTTAGAGATGTATTTTTTTTTAAAATTACTTTTAAAAGTTGTACATTTTAACACGACCTTAGCTTTTTTTTTTTATTTTTTAACCTTTTTAAGTTGTGCATGAATTTATTGAATTCTTTTTTATTAATATTTGTTATGGAAGTCGTGTATCTCAGGACTACTTTATTTTTAGTCTTTTAAAATTGTGTTCATTGGCGCAAATTTATTATTGGATTGCTTTTATTTATTTTTTATTCAAAATGGAAAACGCTTATTTATTGAGATTTTTCTCTAGTAGTTGTAATCACGTTTGGAATATTTTTTAGCAATTCTTTTATATTTTTTTACAAATTGTTTTTATTTAATGACCGTTCGTTTTAATGTAAACATTTTATTATTTATTTTGGAAAATTTTAAAATAAATATATTAGTTTTAATTTTAAATTAATATTTATATTTAATGTAATTTGTGAAATTAAAAGTAACATGATGGTACAAAATAAATAAAATTGTTTATTACTATTAAATAAAGTGATAATTAAGTTTAATCAATTAGTAAGCTAAAGTATTTATTTGTGAACGTGGTGTCATAATTTGATCTTTTGATTTATCTTTTTGGTCTTTGTTTTTATGACTAAACTTGTATACTAATTTCAAGTTTGATATTGTCGTCATCATTATTGTTATTATCTTTGTCTTTATTGTATTCAGTTCTTTGGTGGAAAAACATTGAGGGCCTATAACAATACATGAATGACATTGAATTGTATGTTGAGGATTGATGTCATTGTATAAGTTGCAAAATTATTTAATGTGGTTGGAAAAAAATGTGATTGAGATGAAAAAGTATTATATGTGTACGTATAAAATGAGTAGTGTGAAGATTGTGCATGTGTGTGATGATGATCCATGTATAGAAACATTGAAGGTGAGTTAAAACCAAATTGAGCAATATGTTGTTGTGTAGGCTAGTTAATATTTAAAGGAGATAGACCGATAAGAAGATTGTGGTTGTGGTTGTGTCTCGTGGAACACGTTATACTATTGGAGAAAATAAATGTTATTAAGTTTAAATTAAAAACATAATAAAATATATTTGAAATTAAACATACATTATCATCGGATGTCGATTATTGATCTAATATATATTAGACAATGTGTTAAATGCACAATTGCATATATGATGTGATATAAAAGAATTCACCATTTTCGTGAAATTCATTTTTTAAATTAGATGGTTGTGCTTATCATTCCATAAAATATCCTTTTATGATGATGATATTGTAACTAATATCTATCTATATTTTTCCTGGCATGTCTTTTCTTATGGAGTTTATCTAAGTTTAATGAATTAGTAGGAATGGATTGGCGAATACCAACACAAACATATTGATGAAATTCTATGACGGTCGAGGAATAAATTTTCTACTTGTAAAAAAAATTTCTATGTATATCAAGTGTCTCACCTTATTTTTATGTCAGAGAATCTAATGAAAAATCTTGGTTTGTTAAAATTAAAATTAATATATTTATTTTAAATTTTCCAAGGATCAAGATGTCATGGCAATCAAAGTCTTTTGTCAATTATTGTGATTCGTAATGTATGATGCACCTGCACTTGTAAACAACTAGAATATTTACTGTATAAAGTAGAAGCATATATGAAGTGGGTTAAGTTCGTGAGGGAAATAATTTATTGGATTTGATTGAAAAATCGCACAAGAAATTGTGCAATTGAAAAAAAAATAGGGTTTTGATATCTATTAATTTATTGGGTTATAATCCTGGAAGAATATATAGTAGAAGGTATGATACATTCACTCAACCAATTATGATTTGTGTTAATTAACAGCAAAACTTAAAACTTGAGTCAATGAAATAACTCAATCATTGCATTCTTCGTATCCGCAAAACCCATTTTTCATTTCATTCCTTCAAGCAAGATATATATGGTGCTTTCTTCCGTATGATAACCAAACACAACCGAAAGCCTAATGCAAAGTTTTGCAGCCCCTCCTCATACCTCTATTGGTCGGTAAGAGAGAAACAAGAATAATGCAAAAGGCTAAGCAAGAGTGGAGAGGATGGATAACAGAGGAGTACCATAGGCAATTATGGATGGTAGGAGATGTAGAAGATATTATATGCCTATGACGGATGGTAGGAGATGTAGAAGATATTATATAGATAGAGGGGAGTGAAAGAGATTATCTCTAAAAGGTTGTTTGGATTAATAAATAGATGGTGAGATTTGAAGAGATTTAAGAAAGATATTTCTCGAAGTTTGTGAATGAGTTGATAGGGGTTATTAATGTTTTTTTAATTGATATATTTGTGAAATTATCAATTTATCCTTGTGAAATAAGACCGTAAAAAAATAAATATAACGAATAAAAACAAACATTACTGGATAACAAAAATCCAAAAACATACACATAATCCATTCATTGACACCCATAATTGATTATAGGATGAAAAATATACAAACAATTGTTTATCTGTACGCTATAATCGATTATGGCCACAAAACAATATTACCTATAATTGATTATCTGTAGGTCATAATCAATTAATGCAAAAGAAAACTTATAATCCATTATATGTCACCCATAATAGATTATCATGTATGAGATAATTGATTATCACTCATCTTCTACCTCTGCACACCGACAACGAGATCGTCGACGCTTTCACTGAAACGACCACCGCCACCATACCTCCGTCTAATGGCACCACTGCACACTCACTATCTCACAAGAACAACACCATGCAACTCACAAATCAGACACTCATAGAGGCATCACAACTCAAAATTCATACCCTCACGCCACTCCAAGGAAGACACACAAGGATTCTAAATGCACAATGAAAGTTGCACCCAAACATGCGCAATAACGATGCTCTCGACATGACACGGTGTAAGATTCTCTGCATGACATAGTACACCCACGTTCTTGCAAGGGGTGTTATGTAATTTAAACTGGGCTGACGTGCCCATCCATCCTACAAATCGTCACCCATCCAAATTGCCAAACCAATCACAGATCATTCTTGAACATCCATCATATACTATAGTTGAGCCACACATATCCTTACACAGTGTAACTTTTCATATGGAAGCGACTTATAGGTTTTTTAATTTATTTCAATTGAAAATAAGTATATATGAAAATAGATTTATAAAAATAGTAAAAATGATAATGATAATAATAATAAAAGTAAGAATAGTAGTAATAAAATAATAACAGACTTCAATGCAATATTAAAATCCACATATAGATTCTTCTGGAAACCTTCTTGCATCATGTCTGTGAGAAGCCCCCTCAAATCAAAAGTTGACTTGTGCATGTAAATCATTCAATTTACAATGATAATGTGAAATGGAAGCTTGGTACCCAAAGTAAAGAGAGCTTTAATGGGAGAAAAAAAAGAAGAGAAGAATAGTTGGATTGATATTAACAAGTAACATTTCTTCACTGTTTATTACACAATCTTCCAAACTCCAACTCTTTAATTTTTGCATGAGTTATCATGTAAGTAATATTTATTATCAAAATTATTTTCTTAACAATTTGACATGCAAAGACATTAATATAGCATAGGAAATCTCAACAAGGTTGATTTATTCCATTGACTAACATTGTGTTTGCTTACAATTGAGCCACACATGTCCTTTCATCCTAACACATTGTAAAAGATTTTCTTATTTTGTATATACAAATTTCTTCATTATTCGGAGTGAATTGAGTTTTGATGATACATCTCAATTGCTTACTTTATCACAAAATTAAATACATCTTTTAAATAGTGAATATGACAACTTACATAATGTAACTTTTCATATGGAAACAACTTATAGGTTCATTAATTTATTTCATTTGAAAATAAGTATATATGGAAATAGATTTATTAAAATAGTAAACATGATAATTATAATAATAATAATGATGATAATAAAAGTAAAAATAGTAGTAATAAAATAATAATAAGCTTCAAATACAATATTAAAAACCACATACAGATTTCTCTGTAAACCTTCTTGCATCATGTCTATGTGAAGCCCTCTCCAATCAGAAATTGACTTATGCATGTAAATCATTCAATTTACAATGATAACCTGATATAGAAGTTTGGTAAGCAGAGTAAAGAGACCTTTAATGGAACAAAACCTTGGATTGATGTTAATAAATAACATTTCTTCAATGTTTATTACACAATTTTCTACTGCTCCAACTGTTCAATTTATTTAAGAGTTATCATGTAAATAATATTTCAGCATAGATAATTATTTTGTTAACAATTTGACATGCAAAGACGTTAATGTAGCAAAGGAAATCTCAACAAAAATTGATTTATTCCACTGACTAACACTATGTTTGCTTATAGTTGAGTCACACATCCTTTCATCCTAGCATAGTGTAAAAGATTTTCTTATTTTGTGTACAAAAATTTCTTCATCATTCAGAGTGAATTGAGTTTTGATGTTACATCTCAGTTGAATATTGAATTGCTTACTTTATCACAAATTTAAATACATCTTTTAAATAGTGAATATGACACCTTACATAGTGTAACTTTTCATATAGAAGTGGCTTATGTGTTTGTTAATTTATTTCAATTGAAAATAAGTATATATAAAAATAGATTTATAAAAATAGTAAAAATGATAATGATAATAATAATAATAATAATAATAATAATAATAATAATAAAAGTAAAAATATTAGTAATAAAATAATAACAAACTTCAATACAATATTAAAAATCACATATAGATTCTTCTATAAACGTCTTGCATCATGTCTCTATAAAGTCTTCTCAAACCGGAAATTGACTTATGCATGTAAATAATTCAATTTACAATGATAATGTGAAATGGAAGCTTGGTACGCAAAGTAAAAGGAGCTTTAATGGGAGAAAAAAAGAAGAGAAGAATAGTTGGATTGATGTTAACAAGTAACATCCCTTCACTGTTTATTACACAATCTTCCACACATCCAGCTTTTCAATTTTTGCACGAGTTATCATTTAAATAATATTTCATCATCAATAATTATTTTCTTAACAATTTGACATACAAAGACATTAATATAGCATAGAAAATCTCAACAAAATTGATTTATTCCACTAACTAACATGGTGTTTGCTTATAGTTGAGGTACACATATCCTTTCATCATAACACAGTGTAAAAGATTTTCTTATTTTGTGTACAAAACTTTCTTCATCAGTGAGAAGAATTGAGTTTTGATGATACATCTCAATTGCATATTAAATTGCTTACTTTATCATAAATTTAAATGCATCTTTTAAATAGTGAATATGACAACTTACATAGTGTAACTTTTCATATGAGAGTGGCTTAAAGGTTTGTTAATTTATTTCAATTGAAAATAATTACATATGAAAATAGATTTATAAAAATAGTAAAATTGATAATGATAATAATAATAATAATAATAATAATAATAATAATAATAATAATGATGATGATAATAATAATAATAAATTATTATTATTATTATTATAAAAATAAAAATTGTAATAATAAAATAATAATAATAAGCTTCAAATACAATATTAAAAACCACATTAAAATTCTTTTGTAAACCATCTTGCATCATGTCTCTCTGAAGCCCTCTCAAATAAGAAATTGACTTATACATGTAAATAATTCAATTTACAATGATCATGTGAAATGGAAGCTTGTACACAAAGTAATAAAAACTTTAATAGAAGAAAAAAGATGAGAATAATAGTTAGATTGATGTTAACAAATAATATTTCCTGACTATTTATTATACAATCTTATGCACCTCCACCTCTTTTAATTTTTGCAGGAGTTACATATAAATAATATTTCATCATCAATAATTATTTTCTTAACAACTTTGACATACAAAGACATTAATATAGCATAGGAAATCTCAACAAAATTGATTTATTCCATTGATCAACATTGTGTTTACTTCCAGCTTTCTACGATTCACAACAAAGGATCTACGAGTGCCATAGTTGTTTGATTCAGCACACTGACAATGAATTACTGAGCGCAGAAAGAGAGGAGAGTCAAGACTTCGATTTGTAGTAATACATGAAGAAATGCAACAAAAGTAAGATGATAATGACGAAAAAACATAATTAACAAAAAAAATAATTGATTATATATTATCTTTTTTGTGTGTACAATCGATTATGCAAAATAATGGATCGGTTATACATTATTTTATACTTTTAATATAAATTCACTTAAAAAACATTTAAAATTATTATTTTAGTGTATATCAATTTTATGTTATTATATATATATGTATTAATCCATTACATTATATAATAATAAATAATAATTAAAAATAAAAAATAAAAAAATGAAATATAATATAAGTTTTATAACAAAATTTGTTAAGTAATAGTATTAATAAAACAAATAGTAATAATTATTAATAATAAAAATATAGTTATAATATGATAAAAATAAAAATAATTATTTTAAAAATATATAATAATAATAATAATTATTATTTTGTTATTATAAATAATAATATTATTTAAATTTAATATTGAAATTATTTTAAAAATTTTAATCTTATAATTTTATACTTTAAAAATTAATCACACTCAATAAATTAATTATATTTTATTATAAATGAAATTTTAATTCAAAGATAATTATGTAATTTAATATTTTTATAATTTTTTAAAATAAATTATTAATTTCATGATAAATTATATTTTTTTATTATTTTAAAAATATATTAAATTTGTAATTTTATATATTAAAAATATTGAAATATATATATCACACTTATCACATCATTCACAAATTTTCTCAAACTTTCATTCAAATCTCACCTTTTTTTCCTTAATCAAACAATCTAACTTTTGACACACTTTCATCTCAAATAAACTCAAATTCACTCTCTCAAAATCACTCCCCAATCCAAACAAAACCTAAAAGACTCAATATGATGAAGTTTCTCCTTGATGCATGTAAGAAGAGTGATGATTTGTGGATGATCTTCTCCTTCAAAGGCACCGAATGAAATAAAGGATAAGATGATTGGAAGTAGTTTGCGAAAGCAATGGATTGAAAAACTAGGTGGAACAAGTGATGGTAGAGTGGAATCCTAAACCCTAAAATTCTGCAGCATATCTTTACTATAAACCAAGCCGCCTTTTACAATAAAAAAGAAGCCTAATTATAAGCTTTGAAAAGCTTGGGCTACATGCTTCTTTACCCTAACCTTGGCCCTAACCCTAGGTAAAATACCCTAACTCTAGTCAAATCCTCTCCACTCCTAAGCAGCCATGTGGCAATTTGTATGAGGCATGGTTAACCAATGATGAATTGTCATGTGGACCTCTAAAGAAGAAGGAAGGAGCATTCAAGACAAGGTGAGTCGCCCACGTAGATGATCAATGGAATAGACACATGCAAGGTAAGGAACTTCAATGAAGGAGGCGCTCCAAGCTTTGACGTTCCAAGTGTAGCAATTCATCAAACACTTGGACATCAATGCTTGCCTAAAATAATTCTACTAAAACTAAAATTATTTACAAGAATTTTTAAAGTTTTTGTACAAATTATTTACAAGTAAATGAACAATTGAATAAAATAGACTGACTTTGAGGCCTTGTCTCTATCTCAATGTGAGTCTGTTTGACCATTGTCTTGGTGGTAAGACCTCTTTTAAGGCCTCCTACATTACAATAGAATAGAAAAAATGTATGGATTTTTTATTTTGTGAGTTTCAAAATGTGGAGAAGTTGGCAAGGGAGTTGGACACAATCTTAAAAGATAATATCAAGCTACAAGTAAATTCAAACGATCTGACTACTATAGTTATTTATAAATTAACTAGAATTTGTAAAAAAAATATAGTAAAATTTTATCATAGACAATATTAATTATAATATGATCTTATAAATATAAATGTATGTCAATATTTCTTGTAGTTATTTATAATATATTACAAATATATGAGTTTTACACAATAATAAGAGTTTTATATTTTAATATGGGACTATCTATATATTGTATATTCTAAAGATATTAAAGCTAAGTTCTCCATGAGTCAACAATTTAGATAAATCTTCCAAAATTTTTCCTTAACATCTCTTATGGAGCATGTTCTGCTTTACAACAGGTACATATGAAATAAAAACATGAAAGGAATAAGGCTTTTATAAGCCTTAGATATTATAATCTTAATAAAATTAATATACAATACAAATAATGGGGCCTATGACTTGACCTCCAACCACAATTAATGGGGCGTATGACTTGACCTCCAACTACAATTAATGGGGCCTGTGAGTTAACCTACAACCACAAACAATTAATCTCACTGTGAGACAAGACAAATGGATCCATATCCACTCAGAACATTAAAGTTCCTTGGGAAGTGATTAGATAGTTGGAGTGTTTCTCATCAAAGACATTTGTGTAATCATAATTATTTTTCTCTCAAAATTATGGTCATCTGCCAATAAAAGAGATATACACTTACTACCTAACTTTCGCAATATTGAGCAGGTATAAGATAGTACAAAGTTTGGCCTATAAAATGTTCTAGTCAGGGTTTTATTTTGACCTATCCAGATATTCACCTACTTGTAACTATTTCCTTATATCTCACTTGATCTCTACATTTCATCCTATAGTGTATCAAATTGTGACTTCCCAAATACAAACACTAATACATTATTTGGTTTCAACTTTTTAAAACCTAGGACTTTTTCGACAGAAATTTCTTTGATATTTTCAAGAACCACATAACATAATAACCATAAGCACATGTCATATTTATCTTAATAATAATTCGTACACATTATTCAATTAGATACAACTAGTAAAATAATAATAGAGCATATAGGTAACTTTCTTTTATAAAAATTCATAAAAAATATTTACTTTTAAATTATATGTATTTATTTTAATTATGTATAAAATGATATTTAGATTATTACAAAATAAAAATTAAAACAAAAGTTTTAGACAAATATAATTTAATAAATAAGATCAGTGCATAACTAGAAATAAATTAAATATATAATCATATAAATATATGATTATAGATGAAATAAAGAAAATCAATGTGTAAATAAAGATAAAATAAATAAAATAATTATAACCAATACATACCTAAAAATAAAGCAAATAAAATAAATAGAACTATTGTGTAATTGGAGATAAAGTAAAAAGTAAAAAAAAGTAAAAACAATCTTGTTTATCAAGTAAAAAAAAATAGAAATGAGTAAAAGTAAGACTATTTTATTTGTTATCAATATATTTATTTAATATGTATTATTTTTATTATTAGTCATTATTTTTAAAATATAAAAATGGAAAAAAGAATACTCAATCAATTAGTGACTACTACAATCGACTATGAAAGGTTTTATAATCAATTATATAATATTTTAAAATATTTATTTTTTAAATAACATATATTGAATGTATGCACAATATAATTAGTTATATTATTTTCTATTTTTAGGTACAAGTAAAATGACTTCTTAAATCTTACCTATTTAAAGAAGAGGTAAGAGAAAAAAAGCAGTGAAAATTATATATAAAAAATTATTTTTATTTAATATTTTTAAAGTTTAAAATACCATTACTTTTTTTATTTATATTTTATGTATTTTTTTTTTGTCTATTGTTAATTAATCTACCTATTCGCATCTATTGTGATGTAAGAAATAATAAAACAAGAAATTTTGACATAATTTATTGTAGTAAATTTTCTTATTATATTTCATAATTTTCTTTTTTCAAAAAAATAACCTTACACCACTCTAAAAACTAGCATATGAGGTATGGTATTCCTTTTAAATAATTTTAACCTATCAATGTTTACCTACACATAATTATTTGATACAAACACACTACTGTGAGAAAAGAAAACCTCCTGTCATATCATATTACGTGTTTTATTTAAAATAATGATCAATATCAAACAAACAGATAATCATCATTAATATTTTAGTTTTTCTGAAATATTTTTATGAATAGATCACTGGAAATTCTCGTGATATGACAATGGAAAATTTAATGATGTGATGCATGATTAATTTCAAGAAATGAAATAACAAGCTATGTATATGTGAGTTGATACTATTTTTGGTTCAGTTGCATTAATTCTAGGCATAGCTAAGGAAGGATGTGCCTGGAGTGAAAGAATTATCTGGTGAGGAAAGTGTGAAAGTTTTATGAGAGGTAACCATCCACGTGAGATGAGATCATAATAAGCAAATTTTCCACTTATTTAGTATTTTTAATTTAAAATGATTTTTTTTTTTCATTTTACCACACTAAAGAAAGAAAATTTAACTTTTTTTTATCTTCTTTCCATTTTTCTTAATTCAAACAATAAATTGTCTATTTTTTTCTCGCTATTTCACGTTTGACCTATAAACTTTGTAACTAATCTTTTAAATACTCAAGACTTTACTTTTTTTTTTTTATAATTTTCACATGATAATAAGCAATAATCAATTATTTAAAATAAAAATTATAAAAATAGTAGTTAAATTATACTTTTACTTTTTATTCTATTTATAAGATTTAGTTTTTTTATGGACAGAATAATATTTGTATTAATAAACAAAACCCATAAGAAGTGTCCCAAGCTTTTTAGACAATAACAACAAGTTGAAGAGTTACACACTTCACTCTTACTTTAATTTCTAATCGATTTTTATTGGCAACATTAATTTATCTAGATAGATACACCTTCCATGTCCCTTCAATTTGAATGTTAATATTGTTAACATTACCTGTACCCTTATGTTCTTATTGTAATAAAATTACGAATTTCTACTTTCATTTTTTCGATTAAGAATGGAGCGGTTGTAATATTTCTATTTTTAAAGTAAATATTCATCTACATCTTTTTTTCATATAGTTATATATAGTTATGAAACTTTTATCTCATTTCCTTTTTCATTAAGAAATAGATATATGTGTATTCGTGTTTTTACTCAATTTTTCTACAACGTAAAATATTAAAAAAGTATAATTATAAAAATATCAAATGAGAGTCTCAAGTAATAATTTAATTATAAAAAAATTAAAAATTTATAAAAAGATTAATTACAAAACTAAAAAGAAGTTAATATTATGGATTCTGGTTATGAAATAGTATCTAAAATTCTTGCAAGGTTGAAAGTGGCATTGGATAAGGTTATTTATGGTAAACAATCAACGTTCTTAGAGGGTAAGTATTTTGGATTCAGTAGTGATGGCAAACGAGGTCATTGACAAAATGAATCATAAGATAAAAAAGAACTTCATTGCAAAAGTAAATTTTGAAAAAGCGTATGATATGGTAAACTGAGATTTTCTAGCATATGTGATGGAGAGGTTAAGTTTTTGTAGAATTCGGATTAAATGGATTATGGTATGTTTAAAGTCTATCACCGTATGATTTTTGATTGATGGTAGCTTTACTGATTAGTTTATACTTGAGAAAGACTTTAGTCAAGGTGACCCTTTAGTACCCTTTTGTTTATTATAATAACTCGAGGGTTGGTTGGGGGCGGTGAGATAGCCACAGAATAGAGGCATTCTAGAAGGTGTGAAGGTGGGAAAAAGCAAAATTAAAATTACTATGCTGTAATTCGTATATGACACAATGTTTGTGTGTAAGGCTAGTCACTGTGTTTGTTGTTAAAAGTATTTTGAGATGTTTTGAGATTGCTTATGGGCTTAAAGTTAAGAGTTCTTATATTTTGACAACCACACGTGGCATCACCCTCTTGACAACTTTAGGTGGCGCTAAAGTGTAGCTGATGTGGGTAACAACAATGACGTAAAAAAATGTGCCAGCATGGAGTGAAGGTAGCTTGAAGGTGTATTAGGGTTTGCATCTGTCGCCCAACACATTTGGTTTAGGGTTTAGATCTGTTGCAGAGCACATTAGACTCCATAAGTAGAGGAAGAGCCATTTTCAATCTGAGATATCAAAATCTCAGATCTATTCATCATCTGCGTTGGTTGCAATCAGAAATCCCTCTTCATCGCGAGCACTGCAGCCGCCGTTAGCGAATGTCGTCTCCATTGTGGCTTCGTCGGTGGATTTGTGTTAGGGTCGATTCGTGGGTCTCCTTTGTGGCTTCCTGACTCTTAATTGTTGTTCGCCGTTGGTAGATTTGAGTATTGTGGGTGGATTTGAGGGTCGTGGGTCGATTTGTGTGAGAGAAGAAGTGTACCCGCTGCTGTTGCCGATGCTGTGGCCGTAGCTGCATTGACAACTTCCGCGTTTGCTGTCACCGTCGCTGTGCAGGTCCGTAATTGTTGTACGAGCAATTTTTCGTTGTCAATGTTGTTTCTGTGTTGGTTTGGTGAGTTGTTAAGAAATGGGTGTGTTTGTGATGTGTGGTTAGAAATTTGTTATTGTTTAAATACTTAAGTAGGCAAGGTTAAACATTTTGTATGTTCAAAATTGGACATGACGCAATACAGTTGTTCTTTGGGTTATCGCATTCATAGGTGGTTGTAGGTGAAGAAGGCACAATTTTGTTTAATTCAACAATTGAAAACATCTAAGTATTTTAGGCTTTTTTGGTGTGTGGGGGCACTGAATTTGTGCCTGTGAATGGTGGTTAAAACTTTATGCTTAGTTAAACACTTAATTATACAATGTTAAACAGTATGTTGTTTGTGTTAACGTCTTTTAGTTTATGATTTGTTTTGTACACACAAATTGTCCAACATACAAATTCTGTTTACTGGATTAATTTTATGACCAGATTTGTTCGAAGTTAAGCATGGCTGGAAAAAGGTCCGACGCACAATGATCTAATGTCGATGGCAACGAACCTAAGGTAAGTCAGTTGTGTTTTTGCATTTAATTTTGATTTAATTTTTACAGTTTACATAAATTTTGTTTTCCATGTTGCAGATTAGAGTATTCCACCTAGTAGATACTGATATTATCGTTGAAATCAATAGAAAATTGTCTGACTTGCAGAGAGGGAGAAGTTGGACAAAACTCCGTTTAAGTGGCTTACTAGCATGGCAGAACCAATTAACATCAGTTGTCCATTGTTGCGTGAGTTCGTGAACCGATGGTTTCCGAATGACCAAATTTTAAAATAAGAGAATATTTAGTTCCTCTATCTGGTGTAGATGTGTGTATGGGTTTAGGCTTGGGTATAAGTGGTGGCGAGGTTAGAATTGAGGATAATAACTTAGGTTTGGTATCAAATTTTTTTAACGGTAGCGATATTACGGTATGTGGTATTGTGGACAAATTGAAAGACAGTAATATGAATCGAAAAAAAAAAAAACCTAGATGACTTTTGTAGGCTTTATATATTGCTTGCATTTGCTGTTTTTTATTTTCTTAGGACTTCTAGGACTGTTTGTACATATCCATTTCATTTGTTAGATAATTTGGAGAACCTCCATGTTTATAATTGGGGAGGGGCGGTCCTTTCAATGTTAATGAGTAGTTTAGATAGATGTTCTTACGTATTGCACCAGCAAAGGAATCTGCACGGCCTATACTTGTGCAGATGTGTGCCTTTGTTGCAGGTTAGTGTATGATATTGGTTTCATTGGTAATGTGATTGCTTACATATTGTTGAAAAAATTATATTATTCATGTAATGTGTTGGTTTGCAATAGTTGTGGGTTGTTCAACATCTGGGGATGGGCACACTTAGTTCATTTTCAAGTTTTTTGGGATGGCCTTCTTTGAGGATTAGGTATTCTAAAATTGAAGCTGTTTTCTTATACAATGAGGTGTGTGTGTGGTTCTTTATTTAATTTTCAAATGAAACTATTTAGTTTGCTAACAACTTTGTATTGGACATTGCAGATTATATGGGAGTGGGATGTGACAGAGGAAGAGGGGGGTTTGGATATAGTGCAGGAAACACTTGAGTCCTTTCGTGGTGGAGGTTCACCACGAAGTGAGAGTGGAAACACTCCATCCTCACACGATTGGGATGGGCTGATGGCTTAATATCTTCAATGCCGAGAGAAAATTTATCTGAATTATGCTCACATTGCATCCATTCAAGAAGACATGCGTCTTTTGAGAGACCAGATATTCAATGCCTAGATAGAGGAGCCTAGTACGGGTGAGGCGGGTCCTAATATGTGGGATGAGGGACTAAGTATGGGTTAGGACGAATGTAGAGTAGGTCAGGAGGGACCCAGTATGGCTTAGGATGGACCACATTCTTCGATGGGTCAGGATGAAGTAGTATGGGTCAGGATGATCGCAGTATGGGCAGGGGGTCCATATTTTTCAAATGCAACACCTACGGTGATTGGTGGTTACCTTGAATACAATGTATAGGAGGGTACAAATGTGCACCAAGAGGGACCATATTCCCAGACTCCATCACCGACTTCGCTGCAGTCGTATGTGTGCTATACTATACGGTTTTCCAATGTCGATTTCAAGAAGCTGTATAAGTTGGTGACCTCCAAAGGGTGTCGTAAGGACTCAATCAGGGTTTGATATAAAAAATATTTATGTCATTAAATTTTTTTTTATAAGAAAAATATGTTTATGTGAAGTTGTTGCTGTTTACATAGGGTGTTAATTGATATTGGTAGACAAATGCTAAATACGACCGATTTAAAGTCCCTTAAACCAAGGGAAAAATTGAACAACATGGTAAGTAGTCAAGTTTATTTCAATAATTTGTATTTGGTTAGTTGTTTAAAATTAAAAGTTGAACTTGTGTAGGTTATGTGGTTTGCAACAAGCATCCTGACGGTTGAGGAGTTGAAGACGCTGGGAACTGTCAATAGAGTATTCTTCAATCCGTTTTTTGCAGTATGTTAAAATAGTTTGTGCTGTATGTTAAATAGTTTATCAACTTGATGAGGTCTATTTGTGAAAATAATGTCATTGTAATGATTTGTAGACCCAAATCTTTAAAGAGATGACTTTGGAACCGTCAAAATGTAGAGCTTGGAATCATTAGGATTATAAAATATTTATATCCTGTGCTTTATTGGAATTGGAGATGATTTTGTTTTGTGAATTTGTAAGTTCCTTTGACATGATGTGTAAATGAGGTTTCGTTATTATTGCACATTATTTGTTAATGTTGTTTGGATTGTTGGCATTTATTCCCGCAGTTCATGATGACCATTGGTGGTGCTATGTCCTTAAGCGTCGTAGTAGAGAGCTAATGGTCATAGACTCCATGGGTGACCACGATGGATCGCGTGCGGAACTAGACAATGCAATGGTATGTGAACATGTATTCTTTTTGTATTGTATACATTTTGTAACTAAATTTAATGTTTGTAGGCAAGTTAAATTCAACATCTATTGTGCTTGTCGGAGGAAGGTGTGGAAGGTCCCCCATTTCAGTCGTGAACGACGATGTCCTGCGTCAACCAAATTTGTGAGTTATGTGTTTTTGTTAAATATAGGCAATGATGTGTGTTGTACTGTTTTATAATTGTTGATGGTTTGCAGATATGATTGTGGGTTAATTGTGATTAAATGTATGGAAGTTTGGGACGGTGTGCCTCGGTATGATGGGAAGACCATGCCTGAGTTGTCGTCGGTTAGTTTATCATTTCATTGAAGTTTATGTCTCTTTTGTGATTGGAGTTTTGATTTTATTGTTTTTCATTGATGGATGTGGATTTATTTTGTTATTTTTGTAGAAACAACTTCAAACATATCAAGAAGATCTTGTATGCAAATGGGTCCTCCATGATGACAATCTACGTTGACAAAGAGTGTTGGAGGAATTTCAACTCTTATAATATGTTATAATGTGAGTGACTGATCAACATAGGTTTGTATTCGATACTCATGAATGCAGTTATATATAATTGTAATTTGGAATTAGAAGTTTGAGTACAAATTGTGAAGTTGAAGTTGTTGTACAAAGGTTGTTAAAGACATTTGTAGGCAGAAATTGTAACCAATCTGTGGTGTTAATATGTGGTGGTTTTTTTTTAACTGATTTGATAACTTGAAGTCAACGTTCATATCCTGTTGAAATTTACCACTAACCAATACATGAATGAAAATTGAACTTTTAGGCGTCTGACATGTGAGTTAGTCACAGTTATAGATCTTGAGAAAATTGTGTTCACATAAAGACTTAAATAAACATGGTTGAACAGATGTATTTGGATCGGTTGTCATGGTTCAAGAGTTTAGGTCCCACATAATTCGTCACTGTGGTTAGTGGTAAAAAAGTTTAACCCACTTAAACACTTACATACACAGGGTTAAACACTTAGTATGTCCATCAGTGGTCATGGATCGGATGACTATACCAGTGGTTGTTGTGATTGGTATGTCTTGTATTCAACGCCACTGTCCAAAGATGTAAGGGATTCCCCTTTATGGAGGTGAGGGAGCCACATAACTGTCTATTGTGGTAGGTGGTCAGAAAGTTGAGCCGAAGTAACCACTTAATTGGACATGGTTAAACACTGGGTGGACCCAGGGGTGGTCATGGCGCGTGATGTCTGTACAGGTGTACTGCAGTGTTTTTGAACCCCACTCGCTTAAGGCAAATTTTTCGACATATTTGTTCATAATAAATGTTTAACCATTCATTATTATGTGCAACGAGTGTTTTGCACCATCCCATTCAATATAAGAAGGGCTTCCTTAAACCTTAAATCGTACTAGTGACATCAACCAAGCTAAAGGGGCCATCACTAACCCTGCACGTACAAACTGTTTACCACTACGCATATAACTGTCTAATTATGTTAAATTTTTTGACCACTCACAACATTCAACAATTATGTCACGCCTCACCTCCACATATCAATGCCCTACATGTTTTGCACCATCCCATTCAATACAAGAAGGGCTTCCTTAAACCTTAAATCGTACTAGTGACATCAACCAAGCCATAGGGGTCAGGGGCCATCACCAACCCTGCACGTACAAACTGTTTACCACTACGCATATAACTGTCTAATTGTGTTAAATTTTTTGACCACCCACAACATTGAGGAATTATGTCGCACCTCACCTCCACAGATCAATGCCCTACATGTTTTGCACCATCCCATTCAATACAAGAAGGGCTTCCTTAAACCGTACCAGTGACATCAACCAAGCTACAGGGGTTAGGGGCCATCACCAACCCTGCACGTACAAACTGTTTACCACTATGCATATAACTGTCTAATTGTGTTAAATTTTTTGACCACTCACAACATTCAACAATTATGTCGTTCCTCACCTCCACACATCAACCCCCTATATGTTTTGCACCATCCCATTCAATACAAGAAGGGCTTCCTTAAACCTTTAACCCTACTAGTAACATCAACCAAGCCATAGGGGTCAGGGGCCATCACCAACCTTGCAAGTACAAACTATTTACCACTATGCATATAACTGTCTAATTGTGTTAAATTTTTTGACCACTCACAACATTCTACAATTATGTCGCCCATCACCTCCACATCAATCCCCTACATGTTTTGCACCATCCCATTCAATACAATAAGGTCTTCCTTCACCAAGGACCACCTACCAATGAGATGAACAAAGGAATAGGGGTCATGCCCCATGACCAACACTGAAAATCAAAGTGTTTAACCCTGTGTACATAAGTCTTTAACTTAGTTAAATTTTCAAACAACTTAAATAACCAAATTCATCAATTATGTGCCCTGTCACTCAAAAACATTTTTAAACTTATAAACAACTCATGTTCCATTTCTGAGGTCATCCAAAATACTCATATATACAAACAAAATGATGTCAACCAAGTTCAAATTACAACTTCACACATCTATAAAACATAATTTCATTCAACCTATACTAACTATATCAATTTTTTCATAACTTAGCTACATCTGTGGCTCACTTGACTTGTGTCTTCTTTTCCTAAAATATACAATCCAAGGTAATTTCTTAAGCCAACTTTGTGGTCGTGGTCGGGGATCCTCCTTCATGTGGTCATATATATTGCTGTGTTCACCTTACCCTTGAAAATCTTCACCAACTGGTTGTACACTTTGAGAACCACCTTCTTCATCAACTGCTTCTGCACTGTCAACACCAACTTCTGCACTAACTTGTTTTGCACTTGGAACGGTAACTTTTTCACCAACTCCCTGTGCAATGTCAACAACAACAACTTCAACGACACCTTCTTTAGCACCTTCAACATGACCTTCTTCAACACCTTTAACACCACCTTCAATAACACCTTCAACAGCTCCATTAACAACACCTTCAACAGCTCCATTAACAACACCTTCAACAGAGCATTCTTCACCACCTTTGGCTTCAACTCCACAATTACCTTCAACTGGTGAGTGGGGGAGGTCAAATTTGTTTAGAAATTTTCGTTTATGCTCATTATAAAGCTCTTTCAAATCCCTTAACTCAGGTTCAAGTCTCTGAATCAGTAATTCTTGATATGCAGACTGACGATTGAATTCTGCAATTTCTTGTACAATCTTTGCAAGTTTTTCTTTGTCCCTTGTCCTTTCGTTCACTTCAACAATGTCAATTTTAAAGGCTTCTTTGACGACATGTTGTCAACACTCTTCCTTCGACAACGACAACTTACAAATAACCTACAAAACCATTTAAGAATAAAACTAAATTTATGTTAACTAAATTGAACAGTAGTAATTCAAATCCAATAAACTTCACTCACCACGTTGTTCTTGAAAGTTGACTCTACCTCCTTGTCACCAACCTTCACATCCTTCCAATGTAGGATTCGGGGGAATACACTTCTAATTCTTTGGGAAGTTTGCTTTGTCACAATTACATGGTCTAAAGCCCACATCTGCAGTCAAATTAGAAATCAAAAATTAAAACTTAAACATAATACAATTGAAAGTTAACATTATGAAGCACTTTACAATTTACCTGCAATAAATATACACATCCCGCGACAGAACAATTGAATTATGTTCGCTGTGAATGCACCTTGAAGCTCTACATAAGCTTTTGACCAAATATGTATAAACACATGTGCCCCACTTAAACCTATGAAGCTCACCTAAATTATCTACAATGTCAAACAACCCTAAATAAACATTTCCCATTCTATTGGAAAACAAAAATTCAGATAAACCTAACAAAATATAAAGCTTATAAAATTCATCAATTGTACCATGACTATGACATTTAAGAACTTCATCAAAAACCATCTTTACCTTAACTATTCCACAATTAAATAGACTTCTACAATAACTATCAACATGTTCACTTTCCAATTCTACATCTACCTCAAAAACTCCAAGACATAAACCAACAAAAACATCTAACAAAGACAAAGGCACAAACACAGACCTAATAAAAAATCCATCTCTTCTCTTAATCCATTGTATACATAACTCTTTCAAAACTTTCCTACTTATTTTCACTTTGTGAGTCAACAGTGTAAACCAACCAAATGTAGTTTGTTGAATACAATTCTTCTATTCCATTGTTAACATAGTATTTACAGCTTCCAAGTACTTTGTATAACAAAAATGTTGCACTCATAACTCCCCTGAATCTGAATTACTTTCACCACTTGTCATTGTTTTCCTGAAAATAAAAAATACAATGAATCAAAACCCAATAATTAATTAACCGATATCCAACTGTTTAAACCTCTATAAATAGGGCCCTGAACAACGACCACCTAACAATGACATCAAAAACAACCACTGCACCTGCAACAAACCCACCCCCCACTGCAAATACAAACACTTTAACCCTTTCTATTTAATTGTTTAACTGTGTATAACGTTCTAACCACCAATCACAACCACGAATTTAGTGCAAAATTAAACTTCATTCATGTTTGTCTTCATTGTTCTATTGTTAACCCTAACAGAAACAATTATTCAATCAATCAGAAAATGATCAAAACCCTAAATCGATTACACAATCTCAAAGCCTAAACCATAAAAACAAAACCCTCAACCAAAAACGACATCACATTCAACGCTCAACTATTCTCAATCACTAAACCCTAAACGCCAATAAACCCCCCATAACAAAATACCATTATAAAATTTCCAACAGCAAATCGCAAAGCATAAAAGAATAGACTGTAAACCTACCTCTGTTTCGTCTCCCACCGAAGAAAACCTTCAATGTAGTCAACAACGACGGCCCGCCATTGTTTCCAAATTCTCTGTCGATTTCTGTGGTGTGTTCGCACGATAACGCTTTCTCCGTCAAGCACTCGCCTTTCCTCCACCACTGAAAACCCTAATACAGTATAGCCCCCACCCTCTCACACTTTCCAATCTCTCCTTGCATTGGTTGCAACGTGCGAATGATATGACTCTGTGTGTTCCCTCCACCTAGACAAACCCAAAAACAACGACGCCTACCAACATGTCCACTGAATTTTGAAAGTTTTCCAACTTAATACTCAAATACCAAAAATGCCCTTCCGTATGTAAATACCCTTATACACGTATGCAAATGTGCCATGTCATCGGTTGGCAAAGGGTTGTGTGCCACCTGTCGTTGTCAAACAAAACTTTTCCTATAGTTAATTATAAGAAAAGCAGGATTGTTGGAGTTGGTCTTAGATCATTATAATATCCATAGGTTTGCTACTTGTTGAACTGTTCAATCATGACTATTTTGTTCACTTATCTTGACATTACTGTAGACGAAAATCACAAGAACAAAGAGTTTTAGAATGGGATGATCTCTAAGATTAGGAAGACATTCTTGAAAGGGAAAGGAAAGCATATATCTATGGTGGGAAGGGTTTCTATAATCGAATATGTTCTCTCATCTATGCCTATTTTCTTATTGTCTGTTTTAAAATTGCTACAAAATGTCAGTAAGCAATTATTAAAATTCAGAGAGTGTTTTTATGAGGTTGGGGAAGAGAGGGTAGGAAAATTGCTTGGGTAAATTGGGATTCGTTTTGTAAGTGCAAAGGGGAAGCATTACAAGAGAAAAAACTATTTAGAGACCAATTTTTTGCTACCAAATGAAATGGCTACTAATTATGATCAAAATAGTCACCAAATTAAATTTTGGTTGCTAAATAACTACAAAATAGAAGTAATAATTGAATTTAGTGACCAATTCAGTCAAGATAATCGGTATCTAACATTAGCTACCAAGATTTTAGTGACCTATATATCATTAGATTCTAAATTGATATCTAATTATGTTAGAGACTAATTTAGAATCTAATGGTATAAGTCACTAAAATCTTGATAACTAATGTTAGATACCAATTATCTTGACTTAATTGGTCACTAAATTCAATTATTACTTCTATTTTGTAGTTATTTAGCAATCAAAATATAATTTGATGACTGTTCTGGTCATAATTAGCAATTATTTCATTTGGTTGCTAAAAATTGGTCTCTAAATAACTTTTTTCTTGTAATGAAGAGAGGCATGGGATCAAGGACATTAGATGTTTTAATATAACATTATCAGAAAAATGAAAGTAGAAGTTCGAGGGATTGTAGAGGACATCTTAATGTCTAAATATAGTTCGGGGAGGAGACTAAAATTTAATTTTGAATGCAATAATGAGTCCACATGGTGGGCTGACCTTAGGAATGAGTCTGTCTTTGGTGAGCTAGGAAATTGGTTTGATGGGAACACCAAGTGGAAACTAGGACCAAGTAATAAATTATAATAATGTTTTTTTTTTTTAAGGATAAGTGATTAGGAGATATGACACTTAAACATTTATCCCAAGGTTTATGCTAACTCAAATCGTAAGGATGAAAGTGTTTATGAAGTTGGAGTGCGGAAAGAAAACAATTGGGAGTGGACCTTATCATAGAGGGGAAGATGGTTTCAATGGGAAGTCCCTATCGTTGAGGCTCTTATGTAAAAATTGAACGGGGTGTATCTTGAAAAAGGATGAGGATGATGTTTGGATTTGGAAAGGTGCAGACAAGGAAAATTACTCAGTTAGGTCAGTCTATCATGTTATTAGAAACCACATGCGAACAGGATGAGAGGCTTCATAATCTGTTTTGCGTAGTTAAAGCCTTTCCAACAACGCAATTCTACACGTGGAGAGCTTTACGAGACAAATTGCCAACTTATGAGAACTTGGTAAATAGAGGAATTGTACTAAATGGAATATCCTGGGCTTGTGTCATACACACGTTGAATAATTAAATCATTTACTTTTTAAGTATAGCTGAGGTTTGTAATATCTGAAGTAAGTGTGACCTGTGGATTGGTGTGCAGTTCGTGCACCATTGTGTTGTCAAGTACCATTTCATGAGTTTTGATATTCGAGCACTAGGTAAAAAAGATAATGTTGTATGAAAAATTATGTGGATGGATTTGAATTTGTTAGTTTTAAAAACTTAAAATTTAACTTGAAGAGGTATTCACTTTAGCCCAAATAAAAATATAGGCTTGGATTACAAAGAAGTACGGGCAAGCCAAGCTCTCGTATCCCGATTGGTGTTTGAGCCCCATGACTTGTTTGAAATCATTAAAATGATGCCTTTCAGTTGTACTAATTGACCCATATTTAGTGGATTAGTGGCTGGTTTAGGCATTTTACCATAAAATTGTGTAACTGCGTGTTGTTCTGTTTTTATGTGATCAAGGTACTGCATATAGGTACGTTTGCTTTGACTGCAAGTTTCAGCTGCTCCAAGAGGCAATGCACATTAAACTTTAGAGGGACAGACCTAAGTCTAGACTGTCGCAACCATTTTCAATTTTTCGCTTGCAATCCCTTGGAGTTGTCTAGGATATAGAAGTTTCCATCACTTTATGCCTTCACATTGTGGACACGGTATCCACCTATCAAGCATGGAGACGCTCAAACTAACGTTTTTCAACATAAGCTTAATTAGGGAAGCTCTCAAATAATTTGTGCAACAATATGAATGTCTTACATTAATAGAATTCTTTAGTAGGATGGGGTTCTATAATTCTTCATTGCATTATAATAGGGCGATGAGGTTATATGGCGAATACATGATTGTTTAGTTATGAATTATTTATATTTTAAACATTAAATGTATTAGGATTAAAGTATCTTCAAATACTTCTGATTAATATATTCTTCTTTGCTGATAAAGAAAAAAAAATAGATAACTTGATAATCAATAATTATCTATAAATATAACAAAATCTTTGAGTAAAATTTATCATTAAGATTTTATTGATAAAATATTATACATAAGTTTCTTTCATAAAAGATGTTAGTTAGTTTATGGACAAATTTTAAATTTTACCAACAAATTGCGATCATTTATATTAATATTTTCTTAATGAAAAGATAAAAGAAAGAAGAATAAAAAGTTGATCTGATCGTAAAGAAATGAATAAACTCAAGAAATCGTAGTGTGTTAGTGAAAAAGAAAACATAGAAAAAGAAACATATTCATGTCCTATTTTAAGAATTTTTTATATCTTAATCTTTAAGATAGTATTACAAGTAGATATCACATTAACTCCAAGAAGAATCGATCTAATATGTATTTATATATTTTTTTACATAAGTATTTTCAAAATTGTTTTAATACCACTTACTAAATACTGTATGATTCTTCTTGTCACTAATATAGTATAATATCACTTTAAATTTCAATTTATATATCATGTTGTTTAAGTATTTATAAGATTACCATCCAACTAATTTTTATAGTAGTTTCTCGACGACCGATATTATATATATCTGCGATGTAAAATCAACTATTTCACAAATTACTTTTAAACTACCTATAGGTTGATAGTCTTATTAATCAGGCTAGTTAGCCGTGTACTTCACGGCTACTTCACGTTGTCAATAAAAAAGTAAGTTAAAGCATCGAGTACTTTGACAATGAACTTCGGACATTCACTCGATTGATGGTGAATAGTTTCGTTAATCAATGATGTTTATGAAGCAATATCAATTTTGTTTATATTATATACTTTGAACATGCATGCACTTCTACTATATAAAATGGTTAATGTTCATTAATGGCTGTTCAATGAATTCCTATTAAAGTGGAAGTAATTAGTTTGGTTTGTAGAGTTTCACATATATATCATCATAGTACTTAATGAGGTCCTGCTGGCGAAATTCCACATGAGATGAGCAACAATTTGGAGGAAAAAAAAGGGATAAAGCATGGGTTGGCAAGTCTTTATTGAAGTGTTATCGTTACTTTAAGCAATTTGAATATTGTATCGTCAGAGCTAAATGGGATCCAGCGAGGCATATCTACACACTTTACCCTTAGAATGTTGCAAAAATGAGTAAGCACATGAATAATATATTAGGGTTTCATGAACATTGACACGTGATGCCTTGTGAATTGGATCCTCCATGTTGGGTACTCTAGGATCCCTTGAGTGAAGAAAAATCCTTCCAAATTAAGCACCTAAAGATCTTGTCTTTAGTTAACCCATTTTACCATGGACAAATTTACTATACCTAAAATAATTGTACATGTATGCGTTCCTATATCAGTACTAGTTTTTGTTTTGACTTTAGTTAGCCGCCATGCTAACATAGTAACAGTAGTGGGAAAAACACAGACTGTTGTGTCCCCAGCGTGAAGGTGTGCTTAAATTATTGGGTTGCTTGTGATGCAAACCTACTATAACATTAATACAGATCGGGGAAGTTTCTTGGTGAGATTTTGTTTTAAAGCATTTTGGTTAAGTCTGCATTATTGGGTGCAGTAGCCTCTGATAAATTGGAACTTTGAGATTTTCTAGACAGGAACTTCTTTGATGTATGGCACAAAATCCTCATAACTTGATTTTACCTTGCCCTTTAGCATAAATGTAAAAATGATTATGTGTAATTCTCCACAGCTGTGTGTCTGCTACCCCAAGAGTCAACGTCAAAGGAGAAAGTAGCATCTTTATACAGTATGACTAATTTCATAAATTTATATATTAAAGGAAAACCTTGCCAAATACTGAAAGTTTTGGATTAGACACACGTCCACTTGCCTATTTTGTCGGTCTATCTGTTTTCCTGTGACACATCAATGTCCTGTTTTGGGAGTTTAGAAGAGCTTGTAAGATTGGAAACTTTTAGATACTCCCTCTTTTTATTTTAAATTTTGTTTCCCAAATAAGTAAAGAAAACCAGTATTCTTAGACAATTATGGAGAATTCAATTTATTAAAATATAATTACTCTCTTTTTCAGTTTCTATGAATAGATTACAAACCACAGGATATAAAATTTAAATAAATAATAATAATAATATTATTTCATTTCGTCTTCTTTCATGGTTTCATGGAAAATTAATATAATAGAATACATCGCCTTAGTTCTCCAAAGACAAATTTAATTTGAATTCCTGCTGAGTGATGACGTATTGGGTATAATTATTTCGTGATAGAAAATGGTGAAATTTCTAAAAAGTTAATAATATTGAAGAATATAATTAGTGTTGTTTGTCATCATTAATATAACTATTGGCATGTCTCAGTGATTAATTGATCTTTCAAGAAGATAGTAGTAAATTATATGTTGTGTGCGTTTGCGACATGAATGACGACATAATGCAAGTGTGCATATGTCTAAAAATTGTCCGATTCATTATTACTAGAAAAACCACATACAATCTCGTCTTTTCCGTTAGTGGAGATTCATTTTCAATTCCTTGCTTGTCTGCATAATTAATTGTGATTTACTGAGACCTACTACATTAATTATTGAGATGACATCTGAAGTTCAATCATAAGACGCTATCACCGAAATTAATGTTTGGACTTTCAGGACGCAGACGATGGCTTTTTAATGGATCTGGTGTAATTTTTTTTATTTATTAAAATAGATAAATTCATTATTTATAGTCACAAGTTTCAAATGAAAAAATGTTAGGTAATTTTTTTTAATTGAAGTCGTTTATATCATTTTAGTTAATTAATTTATTAAAAATATGTGTAATGGAAACTAAATGCAAGTTATACATAATATAGCATGACTTCTTCATTTAAAATTTTGTTCTTCTCATATATTTTACAATCAAGTCGATTATGTGATACAACAGTTTGATTTATATAAACTTATTTTTATTAATTATTGAACTTAGATAAATTTTATAAAAAAATATATGTAAAGAGTAGTTGATATTAACTAATATTATCAAAATATAGATAATATTTTCTAATTTTTTTAACTGCGAAGAATAAAATTAATAGAGACTGTTTCAACCCTATTACAAATAATAATTAAAACTAAACAACAAACTTCTCACCACCACCCATGTCACTAGGAGTAAAAACTCCACAACTGACCTACACATCAACTAATACAATAGTGGCAACCAAACTAAACATAGAGCACAATAGAGAAAAAAAATCTTGTGAATTCGAATAAACATGATCAAAATAGGAGTATCACAGCTCAAAAGTTGACAACTTCCAATACATTGATAGGTCACCAACTAAGTATCTAAAATAAATGTTCACCATTCTGTGCTTGAATTTTCTTCCCCCCTGCATCCTTGCTGCCATATACTGTCACTGCTTCAGCCGAACAGACATGCAAAACACCCACACCACACCTATGTCAGCTCCTCTCCATCTCCCCTAGATCTCACTATTATAAATACACCCTTTTAACGAGTGAGTACCCCAACCTACCGAAACTCACACAACCATTATAAGAATTAAGATGTATTTTGCAGACATATTATAAGACATAGAAGCCAGTCCGATACAAAATAGTTCACCCTCTTCCATCTAAACTTATTCCAAGACCATGCCTTAAGTTGTGCTAATGTAAAGATCTCCACATCGTCCACTATCTCGCTATTAAACACTATTCTATTCTTATACATCCAAATTTTCCACACTATTGCCACTCACATACCCCTCCAAACTAATTTTATCTTCTGACTAAATCTTGATAGGAAAAAATTATGTGAAAATGGTTTATAATAGATTGATGCCTAACAAATGAGATTCCTAACCACCTATCGCAGTTATCCCACACTTCTTGCACAATTTCACAACTAATGAGAACATGCTGAGTGGTTTCCTCAACCCTCTTACACAAAGGCATAAGTTACTAGGAAGTGCAACTCCTCTCTTTTTCCAGGTTAAGTCTAGTAGGTAGTTTTTCCAACATAGCCCTCCACACACACAATTGAGTTAAACATGCTACTTTAAGGCTTCATAGTTCCCTAAACCACTTACTACTTGTGGAGCTGGCAATTTCATTTAGGATTCTGTAGCCAAAGCCCGCTGTGTATGTTTTCAAGTCACCCACACCCCATATCCTCCTATTTGCAGTGCCTCTTTTCCACCTAAAAGAGTTCATAAGAGATATCAGCTGCCCATATTGTTCCTCTTCCACACAAACAACTCTTCTCCACGCTAACTTTCATAAGAATACATCATTCCCCCCAATAATTGTCCATTCTCCCCACTTCACTAATCATAGTGTCTTTTTCCAGTGAAAGTGAATAAAGTTTAGAAAATCTCTCTTTAAGTGAAACATTACCGATCCAAATATCATCCCAGAGTCTAATCTTCTTTCCATCACCCCATTCCCAAGCAATCCTACTGAGAAACCAATTATGTTAGTCAACTGAATCATCAATTTTGCTTAGGTCCCGCCACCAACTAGAGGCTTTCCGAACACTCATAGACCCCATCATCTCCCACCAGGAATCATACCAAGACACAATTATATTCCTCCACACTCCCTCCTCTTCCGTGCCTAACCTCCATAACCATTTAGCAAATAGGGTTGTGTTAAATTTTCCTACATGTTTGACACCCAACCCTCCCTCTTCAACTGGAGAACAAACTTTATCCCACGCCACGCAAGCAATTTTCTTACCCTCACATCCCCATTCCCAGATAAATTTTGCATGTATTTTTGTATTGATTTTGCAGGCACCAGCAGGAGCTTTGAATTTGCAAACACTAGCAAGAGCTTTGAAGAACGACAGATAAAATAAAGATATAAAATTAAAAACTGACTTAATAAGACACAATCTACCAGTCATAGATATTAACTTTCCCTTCCACACGGACAATCTAAACTTAATCTTATCGATAATTGGCATCCAAAATGTCAAAGATCTAGGATTTCCACCTATATTCATATCAAGGTATTTAAACGGTATATCCATTTGACCACAATTAAGGCAATTTGAAAAAATAAACTTATCCACGTCGTTTACCCTAACCTACCTACATAACTTTTATGAAAATTAACCTTAAAATCAGAATCTACCTACATAACTTTTATGAAAATTAACCTTAAAATCAGAAGTTAATTCAAAACATCGTAAAACCATTTTAATAACCCTTCATAAGTTAAGTTGAAAAAAAAAAAATATCATCTGAAATTTTTAGAAGTTTAACTTATTATTTGAAAGAACTAAATTTTACAAAAGTAGCCATTTGTATAATAATACTTCAGAATGGTATATTACTCACAATATTAAATTTATAACTATTTTTACGTTCAAATAACGTAGGTAGGATATCGCTTCTTTTGGAGCTACATATTTTCATCACCCTCTTCTCCTTAAAAGTGTGTCAGTAGGTAAAAAGAGAATGATACATATAAGTTACTTTTAGCTTTAATTCGTAAGTGATATAAAACTTTTGGAAGTACTAAACTATGAAGACTATGATTAGCAATTATCAGTTTGTAAGTATGGAAAAGTTAATGTGACATTTAGTATAATACTTTTTATAACAGTTAAATTTTAATCATCATAGCAAAAGTTTCTACGATAAAAAAAAAAAAAGAAAATAGAGATTTTACATTTCGTTCTTACATTCCTCTTCTTCTATGCTCCATCACTTTTTTTCATTATTTCTTTGTCGTTTTTATTAGAAAATGTCTTCTCCAGTGCAACATCACACTATTCGTCTTATTACACTTTGCATCATTTTCACTTATCTGAAGAAGGTATAAGTTTCATTATTTAATATTTTTCTTTAGTTCTTCCTTCCATACTATTTGGGCAAAAGAAAATATTATATTCTTTTTTAATATATGAGAAAGTGTTACTATCATTAATGAATATTTTTATATACATTTGAATTTGATAGTATGATAACGGAAATTGAAAAGTAATTTGAATTGGTTTAAATCAATATATAGTTAAGGTAGATGAGGGTACGATTGTTTTAATTTGTAGACGGGTTAACCACTTCTAATTTATATTGTGCTTTTTTTTACTGATAAAAGAAAGTAAAATTGTTTTACATGAATAGTGTGAGGAAGATATATACATGAAATGTCTAAAACATTCTGTAACACTTATAATTATATTAAGAACTGACTTAATAAATCAAACTTACATGATATTATTTTATGAGAGAAGAGAAGTCATAATTTTGTATTCCCTAAATCTTTATCAATTGATTTATAAATTATAAAATAATATTTGTCCTTTCAAGTATTTAGGAATGCAAACAAACTATCAAGCATGAAAGACATGTTGTTATATTTGACGAGCAGGATATGTTTGATTAAATATGTTATATTATATCTATCATTTTATTATATTTTTGTTTTCAAAGCTCTTAAAAATATTTGTAAGGAGATTGTTAAATTGCAAAGAAACTTTTTGTGAGAGAAGAGCCTCGAAGAGAGAAAGATTGCTTGAATTAATTGGAAAGAGATATGTAAGACTAAAAGAAAGTGGGTGAGAATTATGGATATAGAGAAGTTTAATACAACATTCTTAGCAAACTGCAAACTGGGTATGGCGTATAAGTGAGAAAGGCTAGGGTCTTTGAGGTCATTGTATCTAAGTATAAGGAGGAAGAAATTGTGTAGATTGTAGAAATATGTATGACTCTTGATGGTTTGTAAAATTTGTGTAAAAGTTGTGAGAAAGGGAAACCAAGAAACTAGTTTGATAAAGCTATACAATAAAAAATTGAAACGGGAGATAAAATTCAATTCTAGAAGGATATATGGGTAGGAAATCAACCATTGAATGAACTTTTTTCAATGTTGTTACTCTTTTTAATTCATATGATAGGGTTCTAAGTGACGTGGGATAATGAAAGGATGGAACATTGAACTAGAAAATTCCATAGAGAAGATACAGGTTTTCTTGGAAGACAGAGTTGGTAGACGAATTAATGCAATTAGTAGATGACAAAAATCCTAACAGAAATTGTTAGGATAGGAGAGTGTGGAGAGATGATGTTGAGGGGTCAATTTTCTGTTAAATTAGCATATTTTATGCTGCACAATACATAACAGGAGAGAGTATACCAGTGTTTTCAAAGCACTTTGGAGCTTAAAGGCTATTCTTAGAACTACACATTTAGGATGGAGAGTACTCTTAGATAGAATTCCTACTAAGATGAACTTGGCTAAAATGAGGGTAGGGCTATCAAATAAATTGTGTGAGCTATTCAAGTAAAAAGAGGAGACTTCTTGCCATTTATTTTTTGACTATAAATTATCTAAACAATTATGTAATAGATGTGATGGTTAGGTAGAGGTAAACTCTATGAATTATAATTAATCCTTAACTAAATTTCAACATTTCCACTTTCACATCCTGGGTATAACTAATAAATAAAATATTTTTGGAAAGATATGTGGATTGTAATTGTATGGGGAATTTGGAATCATACGAATATGATTATTTTCAATTAGGGGAATGTGGATATGGAGGAAGTTTGGTGCTTAACACAACTGAAAACTTGGCTATGGCTGAAATGTAAAAAATTTGGGATTATGTTTTTCTACTCCAACTAGTATCAAACACCTATGTTTGTGTAAGGCAATCAATATCAAAATCAGAACAGATCCCCGCTCATAATGAGTATAATACCGTTGAGAAGTTATTGTGATATTGTGCTATTATTATAAGATTACATGCTGATATGTAGGAGTGTTTTGAGGGATTTTGTTCTATTGTAAATGTTTATATAATAGAGAATATACATCAGGCTTTGACATATTGGTCAAGCCCTTCTTCTCCTATTATTCTTTCATGGTATC
>Ga0209489_102892_pt1 | contig 34286 bp, 25 predicted proteins | sample SiratrowhiteBW_FD_187527 | JGI IMG/M metagenome (GOLD analysis project Ga0209489, IMG submission 187527) | Root nodule microbial communities of legume samples collected from California, USA - Siratro white BW (SPAdes) (version 2) | ecosystem: Host-associated > Plants > Roots > Nodule | place...
TATATATATATATATATAAGTCTGAATTTAATATTTTTAATGTGAATTTATTATTTTTAATCTTAATTAGTTATTCATTTTTATAAAATTTGTGATTTACAAATTTTGCTTCTTTCATTTTTCTCCATCATGAATTTGTAATTAACTTATAGCAATTTTAGGTATTCATCCAGTTATACTCAATATGATATTAACTTTTAGAATTTATTCATATTTCTATACGTAGAAAATTGGGATGTCTATACGAACTTTATTAGGTTATTTATTTTTATTAAATTATTGGATTCTCCTTTAATTCTTGACTCAGTTTTGGTTTCTTTGCAGTGATTTTAGGTTTTGCATTTTCGAAATTAATAATTTTGTATTGGATTTTTATTTTTATATGTACGCTATCTTAAAATATGTTACGTCTAGAACAATTAGTTCAACTTAGGAAAAAAATAAACGTATGTAAAATTAAAGAATGAACCAAACTCCTAACTTATTGAAAATATGAAAACTAAAGTTACATAAAATAAAATAAACCAATGTTAGATAAAAGAAATTAAAAAAAAAAGTAAACTTATAATTTAATATATTTTATTCACTGTATAACTCTTTTAATAGATTTGTTCAGTTAATACTTCGCCTAACAGGTGATAAAATATATTTGACCCGGTTCATTTATATATAGTTTATTTAAACTTGAAATAACTATTTTAAACAGATGCTTTTGAAAATATTATTTATTTAAAAAATAAATATGATCTGTTTATTAAAATAAGTTAAAAGTAACTTATTTTTAAAATAAACAACTTAAACAAACATAGAAAATATAATTTATTTTCTTATTAAATAAACATTTAAAAAAATAAACAAAAGCGGCTTTTAAACTGAAATCTACCCGTTCCAGATAACTCAACTTGTATTAATAGTTAAAACAATTTTAAAGGTATATTTATCTTTTTGACAATTTTATTCAGGTTAGCATAATGGACAAATTCATTAGAGGAATAAAGAGTGTTAAATGAAACAATATAATTAAAAGATATTAAATTGACATGTGAAAGAGATAGTAGAATATATAACTATTTTAATTTTCATATATTTCTAATTTTTAATTTATCTCTTTTAGCTTTTTAGCACATTATTCCACCAGCTCACTGCACTGTAATAGAGCGCACATTTAGTAATTAGGCCCCCATACTGGAATTTTTCTTTTTACCAGGATTGTAATTCTAAAGAAAGGTAGTTATTATATACAAACATTATTAATATATTAGTGAGATAATTTTCATTATCAGTTAAAATTTACTACAGTCATAATTTTAGTAAATCTAATATATTATTTGATAATTCTTTCTTCTGATTTTATAGATTTTTAAGAAATTTGGTTTTGAAGCAACCGAACTTTTGACTTGTGGTATATTTCTTCACTTCTTAATTTGGAAATATAATTTTTAATCTAAAATATAATGAAAAATTATATTTAGATTATACTATCTAAAATAAAATTATATTTCAGATTACATAATTTAAATTTGTATTTTCAATTATATAATCTAAAATAAAATATCATATTCCAAATTATAAATTTGAAATAAAAAAGCGATATTTTAGATTGTGTCTTAAAATATAAAATTTATATATAAAATTTTTTATTTTAGATTTTATGATCTAAAATACAAAAATTATATTTTAAATTGTAAATTTAAATGAATTATTTTTTATAATTTCAAAAATATAGGATGCTGAAAGAAAAAGCATGGAGGTGCAGGAAGAATTATTCTGTTCTTTTTGTTTGTTTTTATTTAAAGGGGCCAAGCATTCATTTTCTATTAGGCCAATAAACAATTGTTTTCTACATTATACAAATTATTTCTTTACATTTAACAAATTTTTAATATAATATTTATTGTGTAAGAAGTAATTATTAATATTAATTTTATTAATGTTAAAAAAATAAAAATATATCATACATTTTAAAACATATCGTATATAGTTGGAGAAAATAATTATTTAATATATAAATTGTAAAATAAAAATAATAAAGATATTATTAATATATTAAAAATTTCAATTTGTCTCTTGATGGTAGTGCCGGGTCAATATTGTGGGCCATATGTGTTCTGCAGTTCAAGCCCAAGGTGCGAAAAATCTTTCTGAGCCCAAATCTTTACTATAAATAGGGTTCCTTCCTTCTGATTATGAATTTTGGAGTTCAACAGCTGAAGTGTGATTGGAAACATCAATTCAAGCTCCATCCTTCAATAATCGTATGTTCAATTTTTTTTTACGCAGTTTCTCTCCTGCAATCTTTATACTGTTGAGATGTTGATTTTTTTTGTTCTGTTACCAATTTTTGTTTCTATCGATGCCGTAGCCTTCGTTTGAAAAATTTATGGAATGTAGTATATTCCTGCTCAGACTGATTGAAAAGGCCTTTTGAATTAGTGTTTTGGGTCGGAGTCGCTTAAGGTTGAGACGGTGAACATTGAAAGTAAAGTATGCCGAGTAGGAGCAATCTTAAAACTCCAAAGAAGGATGCGAACAATTCAAATTCGAGCTTTGCCTCTCTAGAAAATAAGTATGCAGCACTCTCTCCTTTATTTTACGAGTATATAATGTATGTATGAATTATTCCTATTGTATATGGTTCAACCTGTAACTTTTTTGTTGATAGTTTGTGACTTTTATTCAGTGTTCTGTTGTTATTGCTGTTGTTTATTTTTTTAATTCTATTTGCAGTTGTTATGAAGGAGAACGTCTCACCAATCTGCTCCAATCGATCCGTAGGTAAGATACATTTTTTCACATCTGATGGTTTGTTTTATTTTTCAATCTTCAAACGTGTCTAGATCCACAAGGCCATTCATTGTTGACTGAGGCTGAGGCAGTGGCCTGAGAGAATTTTAACTGTTTAAAGAGTGAAGTACTCAACTACCTTCAATAATGGTGTAATTTTTCACCTGATCTGACCTTATTCTGTTGAACAGGGGGATCAAATCTGCAAGAGATGCAGATGGAAGTTCCTTGCCAGAGAAAATATGGTTAAAGGTTAAACTTCTACTTGGTTGGTTTATGAAACTTTGGACATTTAGATATGTTTATCAGGAAGCATACATTGTCATGTAAAATTTCTATTGTTCCTTGCAGCAACAATTTTCTATCGGGGTCAATGATGTAACTCGTGTCCTTGAGCGCATGAAACCATGCACTGAGTTAGAAAGGTCAGATCAGCTCTTACCTTTAAGAAGCAACAACAATAAAGGATCTTCAGTTCAGCTTCAGGTTGATTTCCTCTGTTTTACTGTGTAGAATGTGTATGCCTTTAGTTAATTGCATTTGTTTGTACTACCTTCATTTTTACTTGCTAGTTCGTCACTTGTATGTAAATTCTTCAACATGCACTTTTTATGGTGTTTTAAGCTTTATATGGTGCTGGAAACAGCCGACTACAAAAAATTAAACTCTTTGTTTTTGCTGATTCCTGCAATTATTGGTTTTTTTTTGCATGAGAGCCACTTGCATGTAAATTCTTCAACATGACTTTTCATGGTGTTTTAACCTTTATACGGGGCTGCAAATAGCCAACTATGAAAAATTAGATTCTTATGCTGATTTCTGCAAATTCAAATGGTTGTTTTTGGCTGAGAGTCTAATAAATATTTATTCATTGCTCAAACTCAATTAGTTTTTGGCGGTAATAAATGAACGACTTGTATACTAATAAATAACGAAGATGTATTAGTTGTATATAGCTCTTTCTGCTGTTAGGTGTGGATGCCTGACTTTGTTATATAGTCCTAAAGAGAACATTCTTTGCGTTGTATGTTATGCAGGCTGTGCTTGTAGCTTCTGACTGTAACCCACGATGGCTGACGAAGCATCTGCTAAGTTTGGCTTCATCAAGGAGTGTGCCCCTGATCTTTGTTAGAGATAGTAAACACGGCTCCTTCAGATTAGGTGAACTTGTTCAATTAAAAACTGCCATTGCTATCGGAATTAAGGTGAGATTTTGGCATCAAACTTCGCCTATATCTTGTTTATTTCTGCTATTTTTAGAATAAATATTATTTAAAAGCTCTAAAAAGAATAAAAAGATAAACATGATTTTTTTTCAAGTTTTCAACATCACATTCCCCAAATTTTTAGATCTCGGTTTACTGAGTCGGACTACTCTTTATGTTTCAATGAATGCAGATTAAAGAAAGCAGCATAAATAAAATTATTGAAGAGGTTGTTCAAGGTGATACATTTGAACTTCCACCTGACGGTCAAAATTCAGCAACAATATCTTGATGTGTGAAAAGGATTTCCACGACCCCACTCACAAATGTAATTATTTTGTTACAGATGTCATTAAATTACTATATATTGGATTGGATTTATAAACAATGGTTTCACTCTCCGGTGTCGTTCTGTTTTACTTATGTGGGGATGAAAATGCATTGAGATGTTTTTTTTCTTTTTTTGAGCATGATAATTTCGATTTTCCATAAACTACTACGTTCGTGGTGATACATCTGTAAATTTATTTTGACCATATGAAAATCTCTACAATAAATTGCGACAAACATGGAGAACCAATTGAAGCTTTAGTTGATTCCTCTTGTTCAGTAAGCTGGAACTCCTGATAAGTATTAGTCTTGAGTGCTGTCTTAGGACGCAGTACTTGATGTTGAAGGCTCGACGGTGCCAACTGGATCAGGATTTGGAACCGAAGTGCGTGCTTTACGTTTTCCTGATTTCCCATTTTCTGTTTTATCCTGATCTTGCTTCACCAGCACAGGTTGGAACTGCCAAGAGTTCGAAGAAAAAAAGTTAAGCAGTTATAAAAATTATAATAACATTTAAGGTGAAAAGCTCTAAAACTCTGGATTAAAGCAAACCTGATATACGGAATATATGACATTTCTTCTTATTTGTGCCATCATATCCAAGAAAAGGTTATAGCCTTCAAGTTTATACTCAATAAGTGGATCGCGCTGAGCATATCCCCGTAACCCTACGGCTTGCTGAACAAATTTTAGAGCTTGCAGATGTTCTTTCCACAAGCGATCAATATTGCTCAAGATTAGGAACCGCTCTGCTTCTTTCATCAAGCCTGCTGCTTGTTCTTCCACAATATCCTATAGGCAGCATTGAAGTAATTGAAAAGAAAAATTCAACACAGACGGCTCGGGTTTTTAGACATGATACATGATGCTAAAAGTTCAAGAGTTTAATAGCGGCAGTGAGGTTTGATAACTTCCTCTCCCTTCCCCCAAAACATATCCAATAAAATGTTTATTAAAATCTCTACTCTCAACTTTTGTCCTAATAATTTTTAATTGAAAAAAAATACGTTCTCAAAGAATACCCCTTTTTGAAGAGTGAAAAATTTAATTAGTTGTTATTCCCCTCCTCCGATGCGTTGTTAAATTATAGGAACATAAAGAGAATGGTTGATTTAATTCCTAAATAATAATAGTTAAACTGACCCTTTTCTGCTTGTATGCTTCACGACCACGAAGACGGAGATAATTCCGCAATTCTTCATAGTCCGGACACTTGTTCTTCAGCAAATCAGGGGTTAAATCATTCAACATGTAGCAATATCTGATGAAAAACAGATACCTTCTGTCAGCTTAATTGTCATATCCAGATTGGCCGAAAACATGCGTTATCAAATGCATAAATAGATCCATCGATAGTGTAAAAATATTTTATATTATCACTCAATTACAAGATGTCATGTATAATAAGTTTATTGATTTTTATAATACTATTTTAAAATTAATATTTGTCATAATTTTTTATTTATTAATAATGCAAAACTTTACATTGACAGTGCATCGACAGAAACTACACTCTTATCAAGTACCGGAATAAAGGAAGAGAACATAACTTTTACTCTATAAATTTGTTGACTTCTATAATAAATTAATAACCAAAAGTTATATCAAAGATAACATTTGATTGATTAACAATGCAATAACTTTGACACTCAGCTGTACTACCTCTTATTTATAACCATTTCAGATCAATTTCGCATTAATGAGTAACAAAAAGTAAAAAAAAAAAAGGGTTCTACATATAACTAAATCAAGCAGGCATCAAGCATAACGACAAAAGAGTTCACTTACTGCTGAATTTTAGCAATTAGTTTTTCAAGATCCCAGCTGTCCTTTGGAGAATCAGAACCAATGTTTGCCTAATCCATCATGATTGCATTATCAAGTTAGACAACGCAGCAAGATATAAAGAGAAGCACAATTTTAGCAAGACTTGCCTCTAAAATGTCATCCATTGTCAATTCAGCATATTCAATAAGAAGAGACTGAAGATTCTCCGATTCAAGGGCTCGCCTTCTCTCAGTATAAACTCGATCTCTTTGGCTGTTAAGTACTTCATCATACTCAAACAACTGCTTCCGAATGTCGAAGAAATAGTTCTCCACTTTCCTTTGGGCTTCATCTAGTGCTTTGGTCAGCATCTTGGACTCAATAGGTAGGTCTTCAACTCTGAAAGCTCGCATTAAGCCCTACACAGTACACATTACAATCTTAACCTAACCAAGTTTTTGGCAAAAATATTCGAAGTGTTGCAGCAGCGCAACAAATGCATTACCTGAATTCGATCTCCACCAAAAATGCGAAATATGTTATCTTCAAGGCTTAAAAAAAAACGTGAGCTACCTGGATCTCCTTGTCTGCCACTTCGACCTCGCAACTTTATGGATAAAAATCAACATATCAAGTTCAAATACTTATTTGACAGGGTAGGAGTGGCTAGTATAGCAGCAAGAATGAAAAAATCAGGTAAAGGATATGCAGATGTCCAAGTAATCCCTGCTTCCCTCCTTACCACCCAACAAGGAAAAGGAGATAAGAAAAAAAAAACCTGATTATCAATTCGACGTGATTCGTGACGCTCTGTGCCCACCACATGGAGTCCACCAGCTTCCACAACCTGCAGTCGTAATGATTATTAATAAATAATCAACGGCAACGTATGAGGAGAAGTATTAGTTAAGAAACATATCGACCTTCTTCCTCTCTTCCTCAGTGAAGACTTTGTATTCTTTTCCAATTTCCAGAAAAGCATTTCTCAGCTTGGCAATGACTTCATCTTGAGCAGGGCCCTACATAAAAATATATAATGATAATTTCACTATAACAAATGAAAATTCACAAAAATGATATATCAAAGAAAAATTTACTTAAGAAAGTAAAAGTAGTTGCTAAAGCATTAAAATTTCTAGCATTAATTACAAAAGAAAATTTGTCATTGTCATATTGTCACCTTTTCGCATGCATAGGATAGACGTTCCTCTGCTTCAAGCTCAGTTAATGATCTCTTGCCCCATGTTTCGACAGCTAATTGCACAGCCTTTTCAGTCAAGTTCACATTTTTATTTGATAGTTGGCATGGGAATAACTTATCATTCACCTGAATAATGATATATGCAGAGTTTCAAAACAGTTACTGTAAAAAGTATTTAAAGACAAACATATAAACATCCAACAATTTTCAAAGAACACAACATCTATACCAACATAAATTTACAGGTACCTTTTTGTAATATAATATATTTGAAAAACAAAAAGATTTGGAATTGAACTTTCTTCTTGTACAGACATCCAGAATCCCCTATCCACCATCAATCAGATATTCATCTTTCACAAATTAATTCTATTTATAACACCAATCATGTTCTTCTCTCCTTCAATTTTAACCATAAATGCACCTCTTTCACGGTCAAAGATGATCTAGCAAAAGCCTGGTTCAAGAATACCATTCTTTTCTCTGCATACTGAAACTATCTTAAACTGTCGGATGCAAACATACTCATTGGGTTTAATGTTGCCTAATGATTGTAGTCCAGAACTTCTAAGTGTGACAATTTTATGAATCATCGTTTCTTTCGAACAAAATGAACAATCAAAATTTTGAGAACTGTCATTGCCACCTGCTCCTATTTCATGTTTTTTCAATTAGTGGAATCTTTCTGAGTCTTAGTACACTTAAATTTAGAAATGATGAAAAACTCGGAAGAGAGAGACAAAGAATAAGGAAAAAAAGTTCTTAATTAATTTAAATTTTAAAAGACTAATTGTGAAGCTAAAACAGAACAGAAGATAAATTAATTAGAGATAGTTGATTAGGGACAATTAGAGCAGTTATTTAGTAAGAAGGGATCGGTTCAATAGGTAAAGGGAATAAAGATGGGATTCAACCAGAGAGAATTAGAAATCTTGTGAAAAGGGAAACCATTGGAGAAAAATTCTTTCTGCATGTTCCCGTTTGGTTTCATTCAATAAATAAAACTCATCTTTTCTTCTACCCAATTGCTTCACAGGTTCTAAAATGTCTTAAATACCCTTATCTACCTTTTGCTTTTCAGATATAATAAATAGGGCATTTTGGTCTAAGAATTGTTTGCTAACATCCTCCTTCTAAAGAGTAAACAAGAGGATGTCCGTGCACAACACCATAATTATAGTTACATAAGCAATACTTTAAAAGAAAAACATCATACCTTCCATGTCTTGTAGGGAGCAGGTTTCTTTATTGAAACAAAGCCTTCTTCAGATGGCTTAACAACTCTGCAATCATTTGTTCGCAGAAAAAATGTGATGCTTGTTTTGGTAAGATGACTTCAATAACTTGGAAATAGTTTACTTTCAGATATAACGCAAAAACAGGCTCTAAGAATAGGAATTTAACCAAGGACAGGAGTAATCAGAATAGGTTTTCCCATTAAGGTTGTATCAGCGACAAATAAATCCCAGAAAACAGTGAGATAGTGCAATCAACAAATATACATATAAAATTTCAATAGGTCTGCCTTTAAATAATCAGGCATTACTCGCATACAGTGGGAGGTTCTTGAAATCCCTAAACTACATCATATAAACACCTCACGCCTTTCACTTCAGACAAATTCTTCTTTTCCTTTTTCTTTTTTTTTCACCTTATAAACGGGCAAACAAACTTATTCGAGCACTTTTGTTTATAACATTGCAGATACCGTCTCACTCATTCAAAGCCCACCCCAGGGAGCATCTTCCTTTAACTATGCTCACCTCCCCCACTAAACCTATCCCCTTTTCTTCCAAATACCATTTTAAATAATACTCAATCAATAGGCAACACATACATGGAAGATACGTTCTCCATAATAAAATAATACCTAGGCATCAATATCTCACGAAGCTTCAACCGCGCCATAAATTCAGCATTACCACCAAGGATTATATCTGTCCCACGACCAGCCATATTGGTTGCAATTGTAACTGCCCCAAGACGACCACTCTGCGCTACAATTTCTGCTTCCCTCTCAACATTTTCTGGTTTTGCATTCAGAACCTAGAAACAATACATATTTCACTAAAAACCCAAAAATATTAAGAAAAAAAGTGGTTGCATCTCATTCTATCAAATGGATGAGCAGATGGCCACTGTTATCAACACTTGTCCGAGGCTATGAGTAGGCTACCATTTTAGAGACAAAAATAATTTGAAACAGGCATCATTAACAAAGTATTCTAATGACACAGTGTCTATAAAGCATAAATACTCCTCTCTTGCTTGAGCTGGTGGAGTGTCTATGTCAGACATGTTGTACTTAGATCAACAGCCGTATGACACATGTTGAACACCCCTCGTTCGATTTCCAATAAAGAAAAAATATTATCGGCTCAACCACTTGTTGAGCCAACACCTCAAAATGGGTGGATTCGTCAGGTACAATAGTATTAAAGAAAAAATAAAAACAACTTTTTTAAACATTCAAAAATCACCTTAAAAAATAGTATAAATATTTAAAAACATGAATGTCTTCAATGTTGTTTCGTGAGAAGTATTAATCATCATCATAGAAAAAAAAATGTATAACTTATCAAGTTGATTTAAGGAAGTGAAAAGCCTTTCTTGAAAAATATGATTAATCTTTATGGATTTTTTGTAAAGAGAAAAAGTGCATACATTGTAAACTATGCCTCAATATATTTTTGTTCGGTACGGTATAACAAGACAGGAGAGACCTTACCTCATGCGGAATCTCAGCTTCTTTCAATAACTCCGACAAAGAATCACTCTGCTCAACACTAGTCGTGCCAACAAGCACCGGCCGACCAGTTTTGTGCATCCTAGAGATTTCCACTACAACTGCACGCCATTTCCCTGAAGTTGCTCTAAAAACTACATCAGATTCATCCTGAGAAAGAAAGTAAAGATTAGGAACTAAACAAACAACAAACAATTTATAAAAACTGTTTTATTATGTACAAACTAAATCTACTAAGATGAACAGTAAGGCTTCTGAACTTAACTTTAAATGGAAGTAATCCACCCACACTACCTTGGACGGAACTACAATAATTTACACATACATTGCACATATAGATGTAATAAATATGTTATCATCCCTCCTGTTCAGGAATTGGAATATAGATCCCACGTGGAAAAAAAACATCATTTTATTAAAGTGGTACACAATAATGACAAGCAAGAAGAAACCTTTCTTATCATGGGTTTGTTTGTTGGCACAATTGTAACTTTAAGCTTGTAAATGCTCTCAAATTCTGTGCTTTCTGTTGATGCAGTGCCAGTCATACCACAAAGTTTGGGAAACTGTAGAGGTGCACAGTTGAAAGCATCAACGTTAAGTTCAAAGGCAAATGAAATTCTGAATGATGATTCACTTAACCAGCTCAAACATAACATCTCCAACCTGAAGAAAGAAATTCTGGTAACTGATGGAAGCTAACGTCACAGTTTCATTTTGAATTGGCAGCCCTTCTTTTGCCTCAACTGCTTGGTGAAGGCCATCACTCCACCTTCTCCCCTATAGGTAAATAAAAATTACTTATGCCAAATTATCTTCTCAGAAGTTTGAACACGTGACATGTTCTTTCTTCATGTTAAGTATAGTTTATTTGTTTTCTCAAGATAGAAGTGGTAATGAGTGCCAGTAATATGTAAGATTTTGCTATTGGCAAGACAGGTACTCTCTAATAATTAGATAGTAACGTAAACACCAAGGTTTACCATTGTAATCACAAGCAAAAAAATATCCTTGTATATACCTGATCACTGCAGTTTGTTTAAAGATGAGGGCAGAATGAAAAATGCATCACAAGGCGGAATCTCTATTAATTTGCAATTCAATTAGAGAGGTCAAGTATTGTCCAGGTGTAGACTGTATACTGATTTTCTTTCTGAAACTTCAAACTAAATCTAGTGTATATTAATTGCATCTATTCTTTTAGTATCAATAATTAAATAATAATGCTTTAATTGCTGAGTAACAGTCACAAGTTATCCAGTAAAAGATTGAGTTAGGATTTAATACATTTCTAAGCCATAATATAAAGCAGAGTTTTGCCATTATCTATAAAACTCCATACAATAAAAAATTAGCGTGTAATGGGCTGAGATTATAATTATTATGATAATAATTACTTGAAAAGGATTAATTTGAATGAAAGAAGATTTTTATTCAAAATTATTGATTTCTATCAGATTCTGTATATAATGAACTCTAACCCTAAAATAATGATTACAAAGAGATCTATAGAATCTTCTAAGAGCTTCTAGTAGTACACTTAATATCCTACTAACAACACTCCCCCTCAAGCTGGTGAATAGATACCTATCATTCCCTGCTTGCATGTGAGATCATAAAATTATTCAGTAGGAAGAACTTTTGTAAACAAATCTGCTAACTAAAGCCCAAATGAGACATAAGAAGTAGTGATAATGCCACTATCCAGTTTCTCTTTTCAAAACTATCTGATTTATCTCTATGTTTGGTCCTATCATGCTGAACTGGATTATGCGCAATGCTAATAATTGACTTATTATTACAAGAATCATAGATTCTTCACATGCCACTTTATGATCATTTAGAATAATTCTTAGCTATAACAATTCACACACCCCACGTGTCATAGCCTGGAATTCAGCCTCTACACTATACCTTGCACCAACATTTTGTTTCTTACTTCTCCAAGTCACCAAATTTCCACCCAAGAACATGCAATATCATAAGGTAGAATTCCTATCTATGACAGACCCTGCATAATATGCATCATCATACACTTCCATTTTAATATTTTTCATTCCTCCTGAACATAATACTCTACCTGGACTTACCTTTAAATATTGAAGGATTTTGTTCACAGCTTGTAAATGTATCTCCTATTTATCATGCATGAGCTGACTAATTACACTCACAACATAGGTTATGTCAAGCTAAGTAAATGAGCTTTCCCACAAGTCTGATATTGGACTTTATGTATAGCAGAATTGACTTCATCACTCCCAATTCTAAGGTTTTGTTCTATAGGAACTCCTGCAATCATACTTGTTTATTTGACAAGATCAAGCGCATAGTTTCTTTGGGCAATTAAGATACCTTTCTTCGAGTAAGCTACTTCTATTCCAAGGAAGCACTCTAATTTTCCTAAGATCTTTCATCTCAAACTGAGCAACAAGCTTTTCTTAGAAGATCTATTTCTAAAAATCATCATCTCTTACAACAATCATATCATCAACACATACCAAGAGTAGAGTAAGTTTACCTTCTAGGAAATGTTTGATGAACAGGGTATGGTCACCTTAACTTTGTCCATACCCCATGGAGATCATAACTTAAGTGAGTCTACCAAACCAAGCATGGGGTGACTGCTTGAGTCCATACAAGGCTTTGTTTAACCTGCACACTATTCCCTTCTAAAATAGACCAAAAACTTGGAGGAATTTCCATGTAGACTTCTTCCTCTAAATATTCATGCAGGAAAGCATTTTTCACATCAAATTGTTGCAATTCCCAACCAAAATAAGTTGCTAATGAGTGAATGATTCTATCAGTATCCATCTTTGTCACTAGATCAAATGCTCCTCATAATCAACACTATAAGTCCGAGTATACCTTTCAACAACTAATCTTGTCTTCTAATGGTCTAATGTACCATCGAAGTTATACTTTCCATTATAAACCCATCTACATCCTACTATCGTTTTATCCAATAGCCTATCAACAATTTTCCATGTAGTTCTTATCTAAGGTAGCCATCTCTTTGTTCCTGGCTTGAAACCTATTTTCATCCTTCAATGCTTCTTGAACTTCTAATTGCACCAATGGTAGAGAAGATCTGGTGCTGCATGGGAAAGTGTTATCTCTTTTAATAAAACTTCACCAACAAGTTTGCTTTCTCATCCTTCTTCAGAATAAGACGCCTATGATGAGACGGAATGATCCGAGGGTAACCAGACCGAGTGAGAGAAACTGGTACTGCATTGTCAGGATGAACGAATTCATCACCACCATAGGCCATCATCAAGGATGAAGCTGCTTGCTTCAAATAGAAAACGCAGAACAACCACCCAGATTTCCGACCACGGTGAACAATGCGAATAACAACAAGATGGATCCCCACACAGAGTTCCTTGTTCAGACCATCAAAGATCACTAAAGCACCTTTTGGTATGTATTGCCCCCTAATCAGATCCACCAGACGAGAAACTCCATTCCGCACTCCTGCTGAGTCGTCGGACTTATCCACCAAGGGATTCGTGGAATTTCTATGGATTGCGTTGGGTGGTCACAAAATGAGAAATAGGATACTTGGTACAAGATTTGAGTTCCTTTTCTCAAAGCAATGGGCAGGTCATCTAAGTCAGGTTCACAATTATTATTCAAGGAATCTTCCAAAGGTTCAAGGGTGTTAGAAGAATGAGCACTTACCCCTAGCTGAGATTATTGGAACTGTTTTTAAATCAGGTTAGGTTGTTTTTGTCTCCTCTGGTATTGTAGATGCAAGAAACTTTCTGAACGACTAATTTCTAGAGCTAATCCAGACTCAAGAACAAAGATGCCCTTGTTAGGAGCAGCTTCACAGACATCAATAAGAGATGTGTTAGGATAAGTATCAGGAGTACCAAGAGTAGTATCAGTATGAGACATTTCTTGTATGAAAGAGACAAAAGATGACTTGAGATTCAAAAGACTCATCTTCAAAAGAACTCTCCCCATGAAGTTGAGGACACATGTAAAAATATTTAGTTTCATCAAAAGTCATGAAAGTTAAAAACTTTTGACTTGGAGGATGGTAACAACGATATCCCTTTTTACTATATGCATAACCAATGAATATGCACTTAACAACTCTATTATCTAACTTTCCATGAAACTGACTATGAATATGGACAAACACAACACATCCAAACACCCGACTATGAAGACACTAATGTGGTTACTAAATAGAGAAACATATGATGTTAAAAGAGATGAGTGAAGGCCCGTATGGTCGGTCGCACCAAAGTCTAGAACCCTAGAGTCCTTACAAAAAGTTTTAGAAACATTTAAAGAGGAATTATATTTCTTACTGGTCATGGTTAGAAAGCAAGTACCAGAAGGTGGCTTACTATAAACTCCATGAGAGATGCTAGACATTCAATTTCATCACGTAGTACAGACATTCCTTCTTCAATTGAAGAGGATGAAGGAGTCTTGCCAGGATTTTCAGAATTTGAAGTTTCTTGATAAGCCTTCCTTGAGGGTTGTACTTTTAATTCCGCTAGACGATTGAGAACTTTCTCCTTTTCTTTCCATGTAGCTTGAAGCAAGTCTCTTTAGTGTGGCAAGATTTATTACAATGAGAGCACCCACGATTCTCCTTACCTTTTAAGTTGAGTTTTATGTTTGCAGGATTTGAAGTCCCAAGTTTGGAAGTCTTTCCAAAGAACATGGAAGTTCCTTCAATGGAGGGTTCATTCATCATGACCATTCGACAAGTTTGCTCATCTTAGACAATGTAAAAGACTTCATAAAGATACGGAAGTATTTCCTTCCCAAGAATTTGTGACCTAACAGGGTCATATTCAAGATTCAATCTTGATAAGAACTTAAATATCCGAAATCATTCACAAAAGATCTTGCTTTCTAACTCATAACATGTAGAAATGTCATGTCACACGGAATAAGTCTTTGTAAGGTCTTCCCAAATTTCACATGCACTGGAATAGAAAAATATGATTTCTACTGATTTTTGTAGTTATGGATCCCCGTAACCATGTAATAATTCGTGAGTCATCATTGTTCCAAATTTGAAAATTAGGGTTATCCTGAGATATAGCCTCTCTTTCAACATGGTTGAATCTATCCCTACCCTTTAACTTGTGTCTGCAAAATTGAGTGCACTGGAGATAATTTTGACCACTAAGGCGGTTGTCATCACGCAAGTGTGGAAGATCAACATTGCTTAGTGGAGTTGTCATACATGCTAAAATAAATAATTGGGATTCCTTAGGTCCCCCCCTCCCGCTTTTCAAATAATCCAGAGAACAATATGACAAATAAAACACAAGAGAGGTGAGATCGTCAGTCAGATTGCTGACAATGGTGGTGACAACTTTGACGACCACGTTGGCAGAAACAGCAAGGATAGAGCCAAGTTCTGTGCACTTCAGGCAACCCTAAAAAGGAATCGTTGCTAAGATGGTAAAGAAGAAATGCGGAAGCAAGGCCCCCAGGATCGGGAGGTCTGATACAAACTTGAAAAGAACTAATTTGAATGAAAGAAGATTTTTATTCAAATGATTGATTTGAAACAATACAGCAGCTTCTATATATAAAGAACTCTAACCCTAAAGTAATGACTACAAAGAGATCTCTAGAATCTTCTAACAGCTTCTAAGAGTTTCTAGTAGTACACTTAATATCCTAGTAACGTCATAATTATATCAAATGTATATCAAGAATCTGCTATTGTTGGCACTACCATTCTCTCTGCTTTTGCTCACTAAATTGTTTATTGCCATGAAGTCAAATAGAAACTCTAAATACCTGCATAACTCGACCAGTAAACTCATCGACAATAAGGACCTCTTTTCCACGAATTATGTAGTTTACATCTCGAAGAAATAATTCTTTTGCTTTTATAGCATTTAGGATATATGAAGCCCACTGTTCTCGTGGATCATATAAATCTTTGACAGCCAAAATTTCTTCAGCATCTTCATAACCCTGCTCAGAAAGTAGAACTGTTTTTTGTTTTTCATCCACCTGCAATGACAATTTCAGTAAAATAATAAAATTCAAAGATGCAATTTTATAATAATAAATTAAGCATATATCCTGTCATCGAATATAAAAGCAAGTTAAGGTCAAGATGAAAATTTAGGGACCTCAAACATTAACAATACAAAAAAATCAAACCTCCACAAAACTCATGTTTATTTTAACTAACTTAACGAACTTTGCTTCCCATTTTCAACACAATAATCTAATCTATTCATATGTAAAATACCACAAAAACCACCAAGCTGTCAAGCAATGTCAATGACAGAATTTAATTCACATAGCCAAGCAGACCATGAAATAGAAACTAACTTGCATATGAAATTTATTGTTTATGTTAGATTCACATAAGCATTCTTTTATATATAATATTTAGAGTTTAATGATTGTCTACAATCAGTGTAATTCAAAATCACGATAGATGACTTTTAGGGTAGCTATTGTAAAAGTCAATAAACTTATCCTACATAAGAGTTTATGATTAGATTACAATGCAAAATTCTTTCATAATGTCAGTGTATAGCCTTTTTCTCTTATTTACTAGGCATCTTCTTGTGTTCTCCCTCATTTTCATTTACTTAGGGTTAATCTGATCATATTTTGTTTCAATCTCCCCCACCCCCACCGAGATAGGCAGATGGTTGAAAAACAGGAAAGGTCCATAATCTCCACAAAAAAAAAAAAAAAAAAAAAAAAGCAGGGGTAAATATTCCTTCATCTAATTGTTTTAAAAATAGTATGAACAATTCAAACATCTTATCTGTGTATCATAAACCAGGCAAATGAAGATCTTCTCTCATTAAGTATACCTTGAAAAAGGGAAAAACTTAATAATCACTCATGAATTTCACTTAGCATTGTTGTCCTGTTTGAATTGAAAGATAAAAATAATAATTAACCATAAAAATTACATTTAGTTGTTTTACTAACGTTATGAACAATTTGAATACATTGTCCATACTCTCAAAGATACTTCTTCCTTTTGGATTAGGCAGAAGCGGAACAAGCAACCTATTGATACTGGAAGACTTAAATGATTCTTCCAATGTATCATTTTTGGCTCCACTGGAATTCATAGGAGGAAGAATCAAGTGAGTCTTCCAATATCAATAAGTTGATTGATTTGCTACTATATGTTCCAAAAGATAAAAAACCTCTGGGAGCTCTTTCCTAGATCCAGAATAGAGTACACATATTCTCTCAATAACTAAAACGTACAATGTGCCTGAATCTAACTGCGGTTCATGGTGGCGGAGAAACTGGATAAAAAAAAGAGTGATTCTAGTCGTAAGATTAATATATCTAACGAAACCATAGCTAGAGTCGAGATCTCATTAAGAATAAGGTAAACAAATATCTCCTCTCACGAAGTAAGTATACCTCCCAAAAGGGAAAAATCTAATAATCAGGTAGGAACTTCACTTGCCATTGTTGTCATGTTCGTATCAAGGGATAAAAATATTAATATTAATCAATGACAATGCAGTCCCAACTTATAACTTGTTGCCATATTCTAATTAAAATTTATAAGCCCGGTGGTAGATGCTGCGAGGTAAAATTAAATCTGACAAAATTTCCTTAACTATGCATAACGAGACTTTTAAAAGCATAAAGCACCACATTTGCTTACAGTGAGCTGAGGAGGTATCAATAGAGAAACAAAGAGTATTATTCTGTTAAACATAATACATTAAAATTCAAAATGTAAACATAAATTTTGCATACTTACAGTGTAATGTATGTCTCGCTCAAATGCTTCTGCAATCTTTGCAGCCTTATAATATCGATCACTGGGTTTCTCTGCAGGTCCTGATATAATAAGTGGTGTTCTAGCTTCATCAATAAGAATTGAATCAACCTCATCAATGATACAGAAATTGAAACCCCTTACGACAAGATCTTCCACACTCTGTACATTCCACAGTTAAAAAGAGTTCAGCACGTTATTAAAAGGATGGAAGATAAAATCTAAAAGGCATATTGCAAGAAATATGTAAAGGAAAAATTACTTTCCGTGGCAAGATTGTCTCTCAAGTAATCAAAACCAAGCTCGCTATTAGTGACATATGTTATATCACATGAGTAATTTTCCTTTCTTTGCTGACTTGTCATATTCTCTGCCAACAAATGTATCATGTGTTAGACTGCAACAAAGCAAAGATTTAAAACGCTTTGCATATTAAAGAAGCTCAGTTTATAACAAGAGGCAAAGAAAAGAAACATAAAAGCCCTAAACAAAAACCAGAAACTAGTTAAGTCAGGAATGAATCAACATTTATTAAGAAATGAAAAATAGAGTGGAGGGAAACAAAGCAATACACAAGTTTGAAACACAATGCCTTCCGCATAAACTTCTCCATGAAAACTTCTAGAAGAAGAAAACAAGGAAAAATGAAATAAGTTTCTTCATAAGTTAAAATCAATTTACGCATAAATAATCACTCTCATCTTTATTTCTCTACAGTCAAATTTTTAACTTATCCATAAACTAATTTTAGCTTATGAAGAAATTAATTTTTTTTTTCTTCTTATTTTCTTTCTCCAAAAGTGCTTACAAAGAAAGTTTACCCAGATAGGCCCACAACCAACCCCAAATGACAAACAATGGATGAATACAGATGTAGATAGAGAATACAGACATAAAGCGGAGAGGGAAGAAATGAAATATGAGACATACGCTGAATGAGGCCAACCTTCAATCCAAGAAAGCGTGGAACCTGACCAACCCACTCACAATCCCGCCGAGCCAGATAATCATTGACAGTTACAACATGAACTCCCTTCCCACTCAATGCATTTAAATAAGCAGGCAAAACTGCAACCAGTGTCTTCCCTTCTCCAGTCCTCATTTCAGTTATTTCCCCCTTATGAAGAACCATACCTCCTACAAGGCCCAAACGAACAATATTCACGAATTTTTCTCTTCTGCATATATTTATACACAAACTAAATTGTACGAGCTAGAGCACATATCAATGTGTATAAGACAATAGAATAAGTACAAAACTTAGATACAATTCCACTACTGTTTCTGTTACTGATCTCCAACCCGAACTGGAGTTTTACCTCGCGGACCTATGTTAACCTTCTATACAAACTTTATTGCGTCAGTTATTTTAACTGAAACTTCACTTTGGAGAACAACACCAAAAGCACTTAACTGCAAGTAAGTTATTTTCAATAAAATGACAGTCCAATTCCAGAAACAACTATTCATCGCTAAAGACTTACCTATAAGCTGGACATCGAAGGGACGGAGGCCCAGAACCCTCTTCGAGGCTTCTCTCACCACAGCAAACGCCTCCTGCAACACACGCGCACACACTTTACTTCACTTCCCTGGTCACGATAAAGAGCAACTGCATTTGATTGCAAACACCGCTTATAAACTACAACAAGAAAAACTACAATCTCACCGGCAAGATAGAATCCAAAGATTGGCCCTGCTGCGCGCGTTCTCGCAGAGCAAAAGTCCTCTCCCTCAGTTCCGAATCCGACAATGCGGAAATCTCCGGTTCCAATCCGTTGATAATGTTAACGGTTGCAGCGTATTGCTGTCTCGTGGATTCTCCCGTGTCGGCGCTTTTGAAGATGCCGCCAAGCAAACCTCCGAGGGACGCCACCACGCCCGATCGGCGCCTCCTGCTCCGGCGTAAGCCGGAAATCGACGGCGGATGGAACAGGAGGTCTCCGCGAAGAAAAGCTGAAGCCGATGGAGTTAGGGTTCTGTGGTGATAAAGTGCGTGGGGGTTCCACGTTTTGGAGGTGAAAGAGGAACAGAGCGACGAAGAGGCCATGGTTGGGATTGAGAAATTGTAGATGAAACTTGAAGAAATGGATTATAGTGAGGATTTTGGATTAGATTGGATGACGAAAATAGGTTTCATGGCCATGGCGCTGTTGTGGTAACTAGCAAAGCTGCAAACGAAGACGCTGAGTTTCTTTGTGCTTCTGCAATACTGTTTGTGATGGATATAACACTGGCAACGTGGACACGACGAGAGATAAGATAAGGGAAATCTAGTTTTTAGGCAAGTCCACGGGGTGTTTGTAGTAATAGTAACAGTCTGCGTAGAGATATCACGCTTTTAAATAAACTTTAATAAAAAAATTAGTGTTCTGATTAAAAAGTTTTTTTTTCCTACAGAAAAAAAAAACTTTAATGTATATTGAAAAATATTATTATTGAAACAAATTTACTTTTACAATGTTAACTAGTTATAAATACTCATTCAAAACATTTTTCTATCTTAACATCATGATTGGTAGAGACGAACAAAAGAGAGTAAAAATGAATTAAAAATATTAAAGAAAGGAAATGTATGACTAAAAAGAGAAAAAAATCAAATGAAAATAAAATTTATAATTTTTTGAATTTTAAAAATTAAGTAATTAACTATTACTGAAAATATCATTTAACTTACTATTAATAATTTTATCAAAATGTCATTTACAAAGTTCACTTGTAATTTTAATAAAATAATTTTCTACAAACAAGTTATTTTTTCTATTAACTATAAAGATTTAAACGTTTCTTGCTTTGAAATAACATAACCATGTAGTTTTTTAATGTACAAGTTCAATATAGTTTACTCACTCTTTTTGTTTTATTCATAATTTAGCAAATAAATAAGAAAAAAAAACTGAAAGTAATATAATTTTCATTTTCTATTGTGAATTTTTGTTTAGATAAACAAATATAATTAGGATATATGAGTAAATTATTGTATTTTTTTATATGGCTATGTATTTATAAGTTTTGTAATAATATAGGAATTGTTCTTTATATGGTTTCATCTTTCATCTATTTGACGATTGGAGGTCTCGGCTAAAGTCCACTATTAATAAAAATAAGTGTGTTTGGTTAAATTTTTGAACAAAGTAAGTTCATTTTTTTTTTCATTCCTTGGAGTTAGGTTTAGGTAGATCAATCTTCTCTTACAATTGTGCTCGCGTGTGTCCTCTAAGCCACTAGACGTAGTCTTTATTTATTGGCTCAATGCCATAGTGTTGTAATTTGATCATTAATCAAAAGTTTTGTGGTACATGTCGAGATTCATTTGAAATCTAGGTTTTTTGAGCTTTTTGTGAGGGTTTCTACCTCTAATCATATGAGAGAAGGTAACTATTATAGTTACATATTTATAATGTTGTGAAACTCTAGATTTGAAATTTAGGGTTAGAGATGTAATTTGAGCAATGGTTGAATCCTCTATGTTGAAGTCTCTTGTAGGTTTTAAATTTGTTGATTTAATTGATTTTGAGTGTGGTTTGGGAGACCATAGTGTAGTTTTGGATTTGTGGACTTGGTTGAGTTGTATTCAATTGGTGTGCAAGTCTAAAATACTTTATTATTGGGATGAAATTAAATGTTTGAATTAATGATTAATTGATAGAAATGTTAGAAATTGGTATTGTCAACCTATGCATGTAATATGTATTCATTTAGAGTTGTATGTTATTTGTAGGGTACCTAAATTAAAAAGTTGGATGAACAGGAAATGAAAATTTGATTAGAAACTCATGAATGACTTATAAGGGTGAGAATTAGGTTGTTATTAGGATTTGTTAGATGAATTTTATGATAGTTTGATAAAATTGAAAGTATATTCGAACTTGGAAACTGATAAGTTATAAATATGCATTATATGCTGGTTGAAGAAGTTTGGCAAGTAACGTAAATAGTTGTTGTGTGGAAAAATAAGTTCCCTGAGAATGATTGGTAACGTTTAAGATAATGTAATAGGTTTGAAAATTACAAATGTAGTTGATTTTTTTGCATATTTAGTTAAAGTAATAAAATTTTTGCTAAAGTGACTCTAGTGAAAATTTAGACTTGCTTTCGAATTTATTTTTGCTTAAACGATAATATTTTTGTTTAAATGAGAGCAAATTTTCACTCAAGTGAGGATATTTTCGCTCAAACGAAAATATTATTGAAACTAAATTACTTTCAGAACCATTTTCGCTCAAGAGCCAAAATTTTTGAAATTATTGCTCGAGCTATTTTTTTATTTTGTTTTGATTATTTAATTCTTTTACAATACAATTTGTGTAATAGAAATAAAAAGACATTGAATAAAATAAAAGAATTCACATTATCTTTAGGAAAACTTGAAATCTTGTATTTGCACTTGGTTTTATTCATTCTTACTATAAACTTTTTTTTTCGAAATCACAAGCATTGTTATGATAAAAGCAAATTTACATGATACATTTTTAAATACTAAAATTACTAGGTTTACGATTGATCTTAATAAAGAATCTAAGGTGTAATTGAGTTGTATTGAAAACTTATTCACCAAACAAAAAAAGTAAAATTTCAATTCAAAAGAATGTGAATTTTTAAAGAGCTCTCCTAATGATAAGTAATATGACTTTAATAAGAATGATAAGTATAAAAATAAACATAATTAATAAAATTATAAAAAACTACTACTAATGGTAGTTATAGAAACCATAAGCATTTCACAGCTTTCATTTATTCTACTTTACATAAAACTAATTCAATCAAATATTCTAAATGTTTAGATTAAGATCATACTACTTCCGATTGTCCTACTAAAAGATTTATAGTCTTGAAAAAAAAATAGATATGTGGGTAATTGATATTCCTTTTATTCTTTGAATTCTTTATTTTTTTATTTCTTCTTCTGGTAACAATAAATGTGTTTACGAATCTTTGAAGATTCCTTTAGTAATAGTTATACACATAATTTAAATGTATGAATATAATATTTAAATGTGCACTCAAGAAGGTAAAATAAGAATAAAAATAATTCAGAAAAAAATATTTTATTTATTTATGTATGCAACGAAAGTGTTTTTGAATTTCTTTTTATTGAGAATATAAAATTTTTTTAATAAAAAACTATTAAAAGTCTTTCTAATAATTATATACGTATTTTTAGTATTTACCTATTACTTTAGTCGACTAATGGAAAAGTAACTTTTACCTCAGGTTAGCACTAGCATAGTGACCATGAGGTAACATAAAATGTAAAAGTGTAAAATAAAAGTGACAAATGGTCAAACTTGTTATCAACTTATAAATTAACGCATAAAAAAGCTGACAATTATGTAAGTGGTACTTGAGAAATGTATTTCATATTTTAATTTGAATATAAATAAACATATAAAATAATCAGGGGAAATATTTTAATTTATTTATGAAAACAGCACAAATAATATAAAAGGACTCTTACTACATAATTATTTGCATTTCATTTAATTTTTTTCTATCTTCGTATATCATTATAAGTAGAGATGATAAAAAAAATAGGTGTAGATGTGAGTTTAATTATATATATATATATATATATATATATATATATATATATATATTTTAAAAGTAAATATATTTATTTTTATCTCTTGATGCTATAAATGTTTTATGGTCGTGTCAGTTGGGTAGGTGGTATATTTATACTCAAACTCATACACATTCTTACATTGCTAAAAATATTAATTAGATATTATTTTTTAAAAAACTACGAGAAATAAAATATTATATTATTAATTATTCAATAAATAAATACATTTTTTTTCAAGAAATAAATTAAAATTGAATAAATTTTAAAATAAAATATTAAATAACAATTACCTAAATATTAAGTAATTATAAAAATAATAAATAATTATACTAGTTGAAATTTTATGACAAGAAAATATTAAAAGAAAAAAAATCTTAGAGATTTAAATTGACTTGATGATTGTCAACAAATTAAATCACTGACAGATGATGAAAAAGTGCATAAAAAGTAATTATTTAAATGAAATAAAATTAAGAATAAAAAAAAGAAAAAGATATTTTTTTAAATTACCTAATCAACTAAATAATTAGAGAAGTATGTGTTTTGAGATCAATTTAATTAAATAAAATTGAAGTTTATATATATATATATATTTTTAAAAATACATCATTTAAATAAAACCACATAAAAAGTATGTAATTGAGATTATGATAAAAATATATATTAAAAATCTAAGTAAATTTATGAGTAAAACAATCCATAAGAAGATACTTTAATAATTTAAAATAATAAAGAGTATGACCACCTGATTCAAACATTTATCCTATTTCATACCCAATTTAAAAATTGATTATTACTCATATTCTGTCAATATAATTATATTTAAATAACAAACAGAAATATATGTTTATTTGTTCTTTATGCCTAAAACTCACTTCAACAATAATAAGAGTAGAATAACTAATACTTGCAAATTTCTCCCCCTAATAATAACCAACAGAAAATATAAAATGTTTAACATAGTTTTAATTACTCGAAAATAATATTAAATTAGTTTGTATGATGATAATTAAAAATATTATTTAATTAAAAACTATTACTTTATTAAACATATACTTTATTTATAAGCTAAAAGAATAATAAAAACTTTATTTATAAAAAAAGCGAAAATTGTTTAAATTTTATTTATGCATGAACTGTTTAAAATATTTAAAACATGTATGGGTTTTAATTATAAGATGAATTTTAAAACATGAAATGCAATTTTCATAAAAGAAAATAATTGATAATTACATTTTTCTACTAATTATAATTTCATAATACTCTCTTAGTTCACTTTTATTGTTATATATTTTCATATTTCTCTTTTACTTTACTTGTTTGATTATATATTTTTATTATTAGGTTGTACTTTTCGCAACAAATATTTTTAGTAATCGAGCTTAGTGATTGACCTATAATATAAGATCTTGACTATAGAGGAAAAGTTGAAATCTTAACTATTTACGCAATGAGACAAAAATGTATTATAAACTCTTTCCTAATTGCCAAATCTAAAATAGAAAACAATTTCAAAATCTATCTGGGAAACAAACAGTGGACGGAAGCATAAGCGAATTAATATTTAAAAAGATAAAAAAATAATTTAGTTCACTTAACATTAAATTATCTAAATATGTTATAAAAAACATAGATCAGATAAAAAGAACAAATGAACAATCATTCCCAATATTTAGAAAGCAACTCCTGAAGCTGTCACAATCATCGTTCCATTCCCTTCGGTTTTGGAATGGCCACAACAACGCCGAAGCTGATCTCCGACAAGAAGGAGATGCGGAACTGGTCTCGCTCCATGCGGGCCCAAGGCAAGCTAATTGGGTTCGTCCCCACCATGGGCTTCCTCCACATGGGCCACCTCTCTCTCGTCTCCCAGGCCCGTTCCCTCTGCGACGTCGTCGCCGTTTCCATCTACGTCAACCCGGGCCAGTTCGCGCCCTCCGAGGACCTCTCCACCTACCCCTCCGACTTCCAAGGCGACCTCCGCAAACTCGCCGCATTGCCCGGCGGCGTCGACGTCGTCTTCCACCCCCGCAATCTGTACGATTATGGAAATAATAGTGATGACGTGGCGGCTGGTGCGGTTGGCGCTGCGGCGTCTTGCGTTGATGGTGATGGGTCGGGGCACGAGAGTTGGGTGAGGGTTGAGAAGCTAGAAGTGGGCCTGTGTGGGAAGAGTAGGCCCGTTTTCTTCAGAGGGGTAGCTACTATTGTGACCAAATTGTTTAACATAGTGGAACCGGATGTGGCTGTGTTCGGGAAAAAGGATTATCAACAGTGGAGAGTTATTCAGAGGATGGTAAACAATTTCTCAGAGCTTTTCTGTTTTGATTTACAAGAAAAGAAGTCATATTTTTGTTTAAATAGGGTAACTGACAATTTATGTATTGTAAATAGGTGTTGATTTAGTTCCTGATAGATCTAAAATTATGATCTAGTGTCTGTTATACAACTTAATAATAAATTGGTCACTGAATTATAACATATTATGTTTATAACATAATAATGGTCACTGATGAAAAATCAATGAAGTTAGCTTTGTCAACCAAATTTGTTTATGCTATGCTTACTACTGTGTTAGATGTTGGTTCTTGGACTTACTGATTGATGTTTTTGTAGGTTCGAGATCTTGATTTTCCCATAAAAGTGATCGGTGCTGAAATAACACGTGAGAGTGATGGCCTGGCAATGAGTTCACGCAATGTGCACCTGTCTCCTGAAGAGAGGGAAAAGGTATTTTATTTAACCAAATATTTTTCATTGCTTAAAGCCAGCAGTGAAATTTAATTGTAGAGCATCTGTGGAAGAATATGTAAAAATTATGTTACAGAGCTTTTTTTGTGTCATCCACTTCACTTTCAGCTGCACTAAGCCTTAACAAATTGTTAGTATACTTTGCCTTCTATCTAGAGAGATTTATTTCAATCCTTTTCAGGCACTATCAATAAATAAATCATTGTTAAAAGCTAAAGCAGCAGCTGAAGACGGTCAAGTGCATTGTGGGAAGTTGGAGAATTTGGTCATCCAGTGTATTACTGAGGCCGGTGGAAGGATTGATTATGCTGAGGTAAGATGCTAAATATTTTTCTGTTCTGTGCTTAATTTGAAAGCTCACAATTAATGAACTAATGCCAAAGCTACTTTGGCAATGACGTATGTCTTACTAACATATATTTGGACCCAACAGTTTCTTGAATGAAGCCAAAGCAATAGTAGAATTAATGAATAATAGAAGGAATTGTTTAATGCAACTAAATATGTCTTCCTGCAGATTGTTGATCAAAATAATTTGGGGAGAGTGGAACAAATCAAGGGTCCTGTTGTCTTCTGTGTCGCTGCATGGTTTGGGAAAGTCAGACTTATAGACAACATGGAAATCAACTTGCCCATAGATGTTTAGTCACCTTCTATCATCTCAGACATGGATCAAACGCCTGATAGTTCAGACCACATGCTTAACAGTTCGCTGTTATAGGTCACGATAGATTACCTGCAGATGCATTTTTCCACATTATGAAATTCGAAGAGAGCTGCTACCATTGGACACTTCTAGGAATCAATGAACTGGGTTGTTTCCTTTGTTAATCAAGAATTCATGCATGTATTATTTATTCAAGAGTTCAACTATTTGCCGAATAAAACCTCCATGAATGTGAGAGGGGAGAACTGAAATTTACTGAGCGCAAATCATGGGATTGAAGGTTCAACTATTATTTCTTCGAGATTTATTTTACCGTTATGGTTTTATTCCGGGAAAACTGTGCCAAGGACAAAAGGCTATAGCAATGCACCTACTTCCTTAGGGCACATAGTCTGTTTTACATATTAGACGTGCTGTAATTTATGTTAAGTACCAACATGCATTGAGGCTAGTATCTTTTTGGTTCTAATGGGAATCAGATTATCCTTATGGATCAGTTTTGTCAACTTTCTGGTTGAAAATATACCTTTTTCTTTTTTTCTTCCACTTCATACTTCAGGCAAAAAATATGTATGAGATGGCACTTAAATCTGTGGTTTTTTGTACTAGTGTATAGTTATCCCAAAAAGTGGAGTACATGGAAAGAGGATCATGAATAAAATGGATCAGGTTATAATCCCGACTATGCTGATAACTCTACAAAGGAGTTTTTTCATGGCTTCATTAGTGTATAATTGAAAAGATAAGAGTGCAATGGTGCGTATACCCACTTTGGTTGCAGGTATTTAGTTGTCATTATCTGTGTCCATGATAATTTGTCTACATCTTTCAAAAGAAAAGGCATTAGGTTACGAAGGGAAGAGCACATAGCTCATACTAATTCTTTCTAGTTCTTGGTCTTAATCTGATGAGTGCATACATGAGAAAGATCTTTTGTTTTATTTCTAGGATAAAATTTATTTTGATTGTAATTTTTTGTAGCGTTTACTCTCATCATTTTTTCTCACTTGTATTTGTTTTGTAATTTTTAAGATTTAGTTCTTGTATTTTTAGGTGTAATTTGTAATGTTTAGAATAGACTTAATTAGGTTTCTCGAGCCCAAGTAAAGGAAGGGTACAAGATTCAGCCAAAGAAACAAGGAGTGTAAGGGAGCAAGTGGCAAACAATGCAAGTCAAATTCAAGCTCAATGCTACTATACTTTGTATTTTCGGCCAAGACAAGGGCATGCTTAACATAGGAATTGGCTTAACAATAGAAACTGGTTTTAGTACAGGCTTACATACTGGTTTTATTATGAAGACACGAGGTACATTGGCAGATCCACCAGATGGGGCACAAGTTGTCTGGTGTCAATATAATGGTAATCGGAAATGTGGTTATTATGAGATCAGTGGTAATAACATAACTGGTTGTTCTACATTGGGTAAAAGGGATGTGAGCCAAGATATCAGTAGAACTAGCGATAACCATGATTACTCCTCCAAAAGAGCCAGAATGTCAAATCCTGATCAGCAAAACCCTAAACTTCAGGGTTCATGTTCCATGGAAGTGGAGAAATCACCTGCAGAGGCATGCTTTAAGGAATCTATGTATTCAAATCAGTACACTAGGAGGTTCAGCGGCATAAAGAAAAATCTATGCTTCACATATGAAGATGAAGCTATGATTTCCAAGGAAAGAGAAATTGGTGAAGGATTAATTGAAGCAAAGCATGCATCAGATGTTACACCTCATGTATCTCAAAAGAAGCTGCCTTGGAAGCCTGAAGGTGATTATTTTGAGTACAGTGATACATGGATTCAGTGTGATGCTTGTCACAAGTGGCGAAAGCTTGTAGACAAGACAATAGTATGGCTAGTTCTAGTGCAGCGTGGTTTTGTAGTATGAACACTGAGCCTCTTTATCAAAGTTGTAGTGTCCCTGAACAACATTTTCATAATACCTCAAAGATAACACACTTGCCAGGGTTTCATTGAAAAGGAACTCGTGGTGGTGATAGACAAATTGTTTCTTTTTCACCAGTGTGCTTAAGGAGCACCGCTCATTGATAAATTCTCAGACAAGGAAAGCCCTGACGTGGTTGGCTAAAATTTCAACAGACAAGCTTGCAGGAATGGAAACAAATGGAATAAGAGGTCCTATTTTAAACACGTGTACTGCATCTAGTAGACATTTTAATGAAGCAGAAATGGAGGAAGGAAGGTCTCGTCTGTTACATCTACTTCACAGATGCATGATTAGTGCTAGAAAGGCAGATTTACAAAGCATTCCACCATGCATCAAGAAAGTTGTTTATCTGGATTTTAATGAGGAGCATGCTAGAAGTTACAATGAATTGGTAATCACACTACGCCGTAATATATTGATGGCTGATTGGAATGATCCCTCACATGTTGAGAGTCTATTGAATCCAAAACAGTGGAAGTTTCGCAGGACAAGTATAAAAAATGTCAGGCTTTCATGCTGTGTTGCTGGACATATTAAAGTTACATATTCACTTGGAAACACTACCAATGCGTGGTATAATTGAAGAGCAAATGCTAGGCTTTTTACAGGAAGCTGATAAATGTAGAAGATCGCCAATTAAGGATGTTGCTGAATCTGAAGATGATGGCGGGGGACGAGGATATAAATCATTGCATGATTTTGCGGAAAGCAGTTATCTATTGAAACTTAGATCTGTGTATACTAATTTAGAAAGTCCAGAAGGTGTTTTCATTGACCAACATCAAGCAAGTACTAACTAATTTACTTAGAGCAGGTTCTGTGGACATTTGCTCCCCAACATGGTTTCACTTTCTGTATATAGTCTTAGAAGTGCTCATCTAATGAAATATGGCTCATGCATTCAAGCGTGGAAACTATTTTTTTTTTTTGTAAATATCATGGAGCTCTTCACAGCGTCACTTCTATTTGCCAGTGATTAATGAGACACTGAAAGGCAGTTTGGATCTAGTAGAGGATTGAGTCCAGTTGATTTAATGTGATCTAGTAGGCAGTTTGGAGTCAAGAATTTGAATTTAAATCGATCTTTTTGGCTATTGGAAAATAAAATGTTCGTCCCCACCCTGGCCTCAACAATGTCATGTTATATGTATGTTTTTATGGTTATATTCATTTCATTCTATGCAGGTGATATTTATAATTTTTTTGTCGTTATCAAGTGTCAACTCTACATCATCCTTGTTCATTAAATCATATTGTGAAATCATATTATTATCATATGGTGGCGTTTTCTTCAATAGAAAGTTGAGGTATTCAACTCTTTTGTAACTTTTATCATTATATCTTATTGGGATCAGATGATACCACTTATCTATAGTACTCCCTTTTTACCTGCATAATTTTAACACAATTTTACCTGTTACAGTTTCGTGCTAGATCATGCATAACTTATTAGTGTATTTGTGTTACTTTTCCAATTGTTTTCCTATTTCAATTTTTATTACATTAAAATTTTATCTCATATGCTTTTGACAGGAAAGGACAGAGATGTAGGAGAGATTTTGGTGAAATAACTACAGAATACCAAATACTCGATCAATGAAAAGCTGGAGAACAACTTTATCAGTCTTTTTGGTGAAAAGCCTAGAGTGTCATCAAACTCTAACTTATATGGCATAAACAAGAACATAGAACAAAATGAGGCTAGTAAAATTGGTGAAGATAATAACACAAAGGATTTTGATGGTTCAGAATTATCTGATCAGGATGAAGAGGACACTATGAAAGATAGTGAAGCCTCTGGTTCTAACGATAATAATTCACTAGATGGTACATTCTGTCTCTAAATTCTGTGCATAACTTCTGTCTTATGCAAAGATTAACAACCCATCCTCCAACATAGACACGAAAAGAAAACTATTCTATAATCTGCTAGTCAAAATCACTTATAAAAGGTCCCGTGTGGTTGCATTTTGTTTTAATGGATTAAAATATAAAGATTCATAACAATTAAATGTTTTAAATCGATTACATATTGGTTTTAATTATTTAACATATGACAGTCATGATCTACTTTGACTTTAATAAATTAAAAGAACTGTCTCCAACAAATTAAAAACATTTTAATTAATTAAATTATGGTTTAATCAATTAAACATTTGATTTCAACCCCAAAGAGTTATTTATCGAGGTTTCCAACTAAACTATTAATCAAATCGAGGCACAAATAATCTAACAACTTAAATAGCATTATACAAAACTTTTCTCCCACGACTTTGATATAGAGAAAGCTCCATCATGATGGGTTGATTTTCCAAACTTTTATTTCTTCCTTTCTACAAAAGGTTTGTTCACCATATCGAAAGAATCTTTCTTAAATGTACATAAAGTTGGATTCATAAAATAAAATAGTATATTATCAACATTATTTGTTAATATGTTTTTAATATATAATAATTAAACTATTAACTTTTTAATAAAATTTATTTATATTTTATTCTAAAAGAATATAACTTTTACTAAATTTATTTTAGTTTACTCAATATAGAATTTCAAAACAAAACAAAACAGACAAATATAACTTTATTAAACTATAAGAAAAATGAATATTTTTAATAAAAGCGCAAATGTGAAATCTATTTAAAATTTAAAACAATGTCATTTTATTAAAAGTATAATATTAATCTTAAAATTATATAAAAATGTGAATATGTTTGATACTTTTTTTAAATTAAATAATTTTATGATTAAATTATAATTTTAAAAATCAACCTAGTACTAGTTAAAAGACTATTTTGTAATTAAGTTATACAATTCAAAACACATTATTCCCCCAGTTTATAGCCATTTAAGTTCTTTTATTAAGGAAAATATTTAATTATTTTACGTTTAATACAATTTTAAACAAATTACTTATTATATATCTTTCAGTTTTCTCCCTCTAAATATTTCTCAATACATAATCAAAAAAGGAAAATATAATTTTAAAAAATTATATTATCTTAAAATTTTAATAATGACAAATGAAAAAAAGTTAAAGTTTTCTTTAAAAAGCCACTTGCAATAAGAACAGATTTTTCAAAAGTAGAATAAGATTTTTGTTAATGTTTCTATTAAATTGGTAACTCTCCACAGATTCTAATGCAGGAACATTTATTCTAAAACCGAATAAAAAAAAGTGGGGTGAGTCTGCTACAAAACCTCATATAAGACCAAAACGCAGACGCTTGGTCGTATCTTTTTCTTCTTAAAATGTATAGAAAAGAAGGCAATCTTGCTAGTCAAAAACAAAATTAAAAAAAGAGAAAAGAGGAAGCGAATAACGACAATTTCACCTCTCCACTCTCTGCTCTCTACTTCAGTAGCCATGCTATCTCCAACGTGAAACCCTTCGATTCCCCAAACAATGACCACAATTCCCCAATCCCATAAAACCATTCCAAAACCCTCAATGGAAAACCAAACGCACCGAAACGGCGCCGTAGAGCCCAACCACCACGCCGCCAAGAAACCTAAGCTTGGGCACCCCATTTCCGACTCCGAGATCCGCGAAGAATTCTCCCACCACCAACGCGGCGTCGCTAGGATCAATAACGGCAGCTTCGGAAGCTGCCCGCGCTCCGTTCTCGCCGCGCAGTCCGCATGCCAGCTCCGCTTCCTCCAGCAGCCCGACGAATTCTTCTTCAACGTGCTCCGCGGCGGCATCCTGGAATCACGCGCCGCCGTCGCGGACCTCATCAATGCCGACCACGTCGATCGCATCGCCCTCGTCGACAACGCCACCACGGCCGCCGCCATCGTACTCCAGCAGATCGGCCGCCGCTTCGTCCGCGGACACTTCCGCCCCGAGGACTCTGTCATAATGTTCCACTGTGCCTACCAGGCCGTGAAGAAGTCCATCGAAGCCTACGTGACTCCGATCGGCGGCACCATCGTCGAGGTCCAGCTCCCCTTCCCGGTGCGCTCCGACGAGGAAATCGTAACCGAGTTCAGGAAAGGCATCGAGAAAGGTAAACTCAACGGCGGAAGAGTTAGGTTAGCGATAATTGATCACATAACGTCGATGCCTTCGGTGGTTCTCCCCGTTCGCGAATTGATTAAGATTTGCAGAGAGCAAGGAGTGGAGCAGGTTTTCGTGGACGGCGCTCATGCCATTGGAAGCGTGCCCGTGGACGTGAAGGAAATTGGGGCTGATTTTTACGTGAGCAATTTGTATAAGTGGTTTTTCTCTCCGCCTTCGGTGGCTTTTTTGTATTGTAAAGAGAATTCGAACGACGTGCACCACCCTATCGTTTCGCAGGAGTACGGAAAGGGGTTACCGGTTGAGAGTGCATGGGTTGGGATGCGGGACTATAGCCCCCAACTTGTTGTGCCGTCGATTCTGGAGTTCGTGAATCGGTTTGAGGGTGGGATTGAGGGGATCATGCAGAGAAACCATGACGGGGTAGTGAAAATGGGGACCATGTTGGCGGAGTCTTGGGGAACGATTCTAGGGTCGCCTCCTGAAATGTGCGCTAGCATGATTATGGTAGGGTTGCCTTCTAAGCTCTGCGTGATGAGTGATGATGATGCCTTGCGGTTAAGGTCGTACCTAAGGGTCTATCATGCAATTGAAATTCCTGTATATTACCAGGTTTTGAGGAATGATGATAGGGATCCCAGGGACAAGGACGGGTTTATAACTGGTTATGTCCGGATATCTCATCAAATTTATAATACTGTTGATGATTATCAGAGGCTTAAGACAGCGATTAATCTGCTTTTGGAGGATGGGAAAATTTGCAGCATGCTTCCTACGGGGTGATTTGCTAGAAGAGAAATAAAGAGGTATACGTTTTACTCACTCCTGGCTGGCTTTGGATTTTGAGTTAGATGTAACTTCAGTGACATTGTATGAGCATGCCCGTTGTTCTTGTTCTGCTTTCTCTAGTTTTTTTAGTCTTGAATTTCTTATAACTGATGAAGTATTCCTACTCTCAGATACTTTGCAATGTAACTTCATAGTGCAATTAATGGATTCTATTTATATAGGGTACGCTTTATAAATATATTTGCTAATAGTAAGAAACTAAGGATATAATTTGATTTAAGTGTCGCACAAAACCAAATGATTAGCCTGGTTTAATAGTGGAGCTATTTAGTACTATACCTTATTTTTTCAAATTTGAGGGTGGATTGGCTGTCTTTATCTCCCATATCGTACCTTTCCTCTTGTTTCATTTGTTTTTTCCTGTATTCTTTATTTTAACTTTATTTTACACTCCAATGTATGTTGTGACTTTGCTAAAACTAAATTGAAGCTGCTGCTTTACAAAAGCAACGAGTTCATTTTGTCATGTCGCCTAATAACTCTGCTCCCTTTTAAGTGTTATATTGTATTTATTCAGGGATTCTAATGGATTACCAATAGTTGAACACGAAGGAACATTCATGTTGTTGATGTGGTCCACTAATTGAGATTATCATATATCTATTTCTAAATCTTGATTTATTTCAATCTCTCTTGTTTTGTTTTGTTTTGTTTGTTTTTTTTTTTTTTTTTTTTTTTTTTTTTTTTT